>Ga0123342_1004642_pt1 | contig 20733 bp, 7 predicted proteins | sample Turbeawhitnodule_FD_89960 | JGI IMG/M metagenome (GOLD analysis project Ga0123342, IMG submission 89960) | Root nodule microbial communities of legume samples collected from Mexico - Turtle bean Mexico white nodule | ecosystem: Host-associated > Plants > Roots > Nodule | place: Mexico: Nepantla...
TATAGTCCCACGCACGAGTTGGCAGTCTCGGCGTGAGGGGGGTGTGTTGGAGATCCCACATCGACTAGAGATTAGAGCCTTTCATTGTATATAAGTGGGTGCAAACCTCAACCCTATGAGCCGATTTTATGGGGTTGAGTTAGGCTTAAAGTCCACTTCGTAATAGAGTTATTCAAAGTTGAAAACTCACTTTAGATGGAATAAGAACTTATAACCTTCAAGAGATGAAACTAGATCTTGAAACTATTAGTGAGTATTTCTTTTATTATTCTTTCAGAGTATATAGATTTTATTATCCATCTCAAGATATTATGTAACCAATAAATATAAAGTTTGTTGAAAATAATTTTATTATTTTGAGTGATTTAATTTAAGATATTAACTCAGTCAAATATGTGATATTATTAGTATTCATGTGACATTAGTAGTACTTATATGACATATTATTAGTATCCATACCCTTCTAATTCAAGATCGAGTTTCATGAGTTAGCGAAGATGATAATGAAGAAGTTGTTCATGAATAAATGTTGGACAACCTATTGAGACTATTGATTAATCATCATGTGAGACAACAATAAAAAGAAATACTAGAAACAATAAATTATGTGATGCATTTATATGTATCAAATTTTAACATTTGAGTTAAAAATGATTTGAAACAGTTTTTCATAAACCATGAATTTTAAGAAATTAAATTTATAATTTAATGAAAAATAAGACAAACTTTATGACATCATATCTTGTTGAATTGTGTAATGATAGAAAATTCATAGCTAACGCGAATGAGTATTTAAAACTAAAAGAAAATTTACAATACCAACAATATTCGTACTCACTAAGAGGCTATTTACAACAGAAGAATTAGGAAATCAATAAAAGATAGCTTTGGGAATGAACCTTGACAAAGATGACTGAAAATGACAACGAGAAATATTGGAGAACTTATAAAAGCTTTAGAATGCGAAGAATGAAGAATGAAGAGAAAAGGAAAACACAAGATAAGAAAACTTAGATGAAGGGTGAGTTGAGCACAAAAAAACAATTTTACTTCAAACGCGGATATTTAGAACAACTTCCACGAAAGTACGTAACTAGTAAGAAGAACTCGAAAAGATGTGACCCATTAAAATATCCAAATAAGTTAAACTTATCATTGTTATTAACAACCCCTCATTAATAAAAAATTGAAAATGTCCAAAAAAAAGTGCATTTTAAATCACATCACTTAGATTGCAATTGATATTACCCAAAGTTGTGCAAAACATATAATATTTTAGAAGAGTCTAAACCAAGCTTATATACCACCCTTGTTTAAAGTAAAATTCATTTAAGTGAATAACCGTTCATTAAATATGATAATTAAGTTAAATAAATCGGATCTTAATATTGTAATTAGTTAGTAATATATATCATGATATCCATTCATAATGTCTTGGAAATATTTATTTAATATCTTCATAATAGTCTAAATTCAAAAAGACCTAGAAATATGTGTGATAATAGTCTTAAAGTATACATTCAACCTTCTATAATCACTTATATACTCAAGTATCTTAATGCTCTAACTGATATTTGATATTTAACGTAATAAATATTTTGCAATTTAACGTAATAGAATTTTTGCAAACGAATCTCTTCTCTTTCTTGTCTTTAGCCAATATAAACAAAAAAAAAACTCAACTTATAAAATGATCACTTTTTTAATATCTCAAAACTTTCATATTTAATTTTAACAAAATAAAATAAATTTTATGATGTTTAATTGAGTTTGAGTTTTTAAAACTAAAAAATACAAAGATAACATTTGAGATATATAGAGTGATATTTGTTATTAAAGAGTTCACTTAAAAAGAGTTTTCACGTGTTAAAAATATTTTCTAAATAATTATGACATTAATAATTTAACTAATTATATTAATACTTTAATTATATTTTTCATTTGACTCGTGATGATTTGATAATTATTTTTAATGATACAATATTATATTAGGATAATAATATTAAATATAAATATAATGTTATAATAAAATAATAATAATACAAGAAAAAATATCAAAGTATCATTACCCAAATTGTTAATTAGGTATTTTTCTTTTATCTTAATTTTCGTGCTTCCCATTCCTTCTTCTGTTCACCAGAAGCAAACAGGTTGGTAAGGAACTCTGGGTTACTGATGCAAGAAACGAATTTATGGATTGGTTTATGTAGCAGATGAAATCCAGAAACGGAAGGTAAAGAAGTAGAAGAAACCTGTATGATGAAGTCATGGTTACATTTGCTATACTCAGAAAACTGAAAAAGTCGTTATGTTTGGTCATGTAAAAAAAAACTCTATAATCATTACTAGCATCAAGAAAAATAACGGCGAAAGTGTGACTTAACTCCAACTCCGGAGAGGGGAGGAAGTTACCGACGAGGACGATACAGAACTGGATGACGTTCCAAAAAAGAAGAGGTTAGCGAGGTAATTTTCAATGTCTTCAGGGGTAAACGTGACATACTCCCTTACCATCAAGTCCCTCACTGATCCCACCGTAGCAAGCAGCGCATTATACCACTCGCGATATTTCGGCACAATACTTCTCGCGATCGAACCTTTTATTTCGTCTCGCAGTTCTCTATCAGCTACCACAAACGAGTTCTGCTTCCGATATGCTTCCTCGAATTTGAGGTTGAAGTTCTCAAACACCATCCTCGCCTCCGCTACGGCCGGATTTGCCGGCAGCGATGAAACCACTTCTCCCCAAGCCACCTTCTCGTAGTTCGCGACGAACCTCTTCGCTTTAGCTTCGTGCTTCGTAATCCAATCGTCGCCAAGCACGTACTGCAGGCTCGAGCTTCGGACTCTGGCCACCACGTACCAGAGATTATTCGCCAGAAACAAGTAAGATAGTGAAACGTCCTTGCAATGCTGCGCTTTGCCGTCGAGCTTGCAAAGGAGCACAAGAATCAGCCACGCAAAGCGGACCGTCAGCGCCGCCGTCGACGCAGAGTAATCAGACTCCGGACTGTATAAATAAGACTCCGGCAGCGATGAAGACTTCGGTAGCGGAAGCCAGTCGCGCGGGAATATGTCAGAGAGTACGTTGACGTAATCTGCGAGGATTGTCAAATAATTCATCGTCTGGATCGTGAGCGAGTGGACGCCACCTCTGTTAACCGCAGACTTGGAGTAATCTTTTTGGATCGTGGACTCGAACTCTGCGAGCGAGAATTGCGCAGACTCGGTGAGTCGTTGAAGTGAAGTGAGGAACTGAGTACGCGCGGCGGAGTTGTAATCGGAGGAGAAGATGGACTCGATCTCCGGCCACAGTTCTGAAGCCACAGCGTGCATGTCGAGCACGCGGAACAGCTTCTCGGGCGACGATTTCTTTGTTTTGGCGACGAGTTCGGGGAATCCAAAAAGGAGAGAGGCGCCGTCTCTGGAAATCTCGGCGAAGCAGGATTCTCTTACGGAATCTGAGTAACTGAAGACATGGTCGCAGAGGATTCTCTCTCCGTTAAAGAGCGTTCTAACGGAAATCCTTACTGCCTCTAACCAATTCTTGATTTTCAAATCAAGCACTTCCCAATCCATCTTGTTAGCGCGCGAGGAGGTCATCTTCTCAACGCCGAGGCGATAGATTCCTTCATCGATTATGGATTTTCGGATAATGATGTAAACGCTGACGCACTCTTTCGCGTAGCCGGAAGAGACCATGCAGTCGGCGATTAGTTTCAGATCCGCCATGGCGCCTGAGGAAACCTGCTCAACTTCGGAGATAGAGTCGCCAGCAGCGCGGATATCGTCGTCTTCCGCCGCGAAGTCGTCGTCGTAATCGGATGAGCTGGAATTGGCGGAGGTGCGAGAGGATCTGGCGGAGACTGATTCGGGATCAAGGTGAGCGCGGTTCATGGATAAGATCTGGTAGAACTCTTTCCTGAGTCTCTTCATGGCGATCTGCATTAGGTTGTGAGCGAGGATAAGTTTATGGGAGGAAGGGCTGTGAGAGAGCAAGGAATGCATGGTTTGATGAAGCTGGTTAACGCAGTTAATGTAGTGTTTGGCTTCGGTTTTGTCTTGGTAAAATAGGGAAGTGACTTTGGCGTAGGCTGAGGAGTCAGGGTTCCATTTCAGTATGAGTGCCTCTGCTTCCTCCATGAAGCTATCTTCGTCGAAGCTGGTAGGTTCAGAAAAGCTGAGCCTGGGCGGTGTTGGGCATGAGACTAAAGATTGTGGCGAAGAAGGAGAATTGCGGGCCAAGGCAAACGACGGCGTCTTGGGGTTAAAACACAACTTTCTCATGTTTGGAAATCAAAAGGAGAAATCGAAGTTAGAAGTGAATTTTGGATGTTTACACAGAAATGCAAAGGCAGTGGTATCTGAAAACTCGTTGTGTTGGAGCATAAGAGGGAAGAATAGATGATTGGAAGTGAAAGGGGAGTATATATAGAGAGAAGGGGGGGAGCAGGGAGGGACACTGGTTTTAAACTTTTAACCTGTATTGACCTTTCACGAGCCCAAATACGTTGGGTTTTAAATGCTTCCGTTGATTAGGTCACCAAATGAAACAGGAACTGATCTCTTCCATCTTCTCCAACTTTGGTTATGGACTCAGTTAAAGCTACGCGTGACCCTCTGCTTTCATCTCACTCCTTCCAAGATTGAGATGTTACATTGATGTTGATTTTGGTGGCTCTTTCAACGAAAGAGAACTGACACACACCACCATCCACAGAACCCTGCCACGTAACAAAACTCAAATTAACCACAGATAAATTATGATCAATTAATGGGAATTTGGCACCATTAAATTAAAGTTAAAATATGAAGAGAAATTTATAATAATTAAATTTAATAAATATAATTAGGAGTGTTTTAAAGTATCATTAAATTAGCGTAATTTAATTCAAATTTATTAATTAGTTTTTAGTGACTTTAGCCAACTACAAGTAACTTTTGCCATAATACATGTCATCAAAACAATATTGATTTTTGAGAAAAATATAATTGTTTTTCTAAAAGATAATTATGGAATATATGTCTGGTTAGAAAGCTTATTATAACTAAATGAGACACATATACTTCTTTTTTTATCTTAAATGGAAAGCAATATTTGTAGGACACTCTCTCTAATTAAAAAATATTTATTAGATTTATAATAATTCTAATCCATAATTTAAAAAAAAAACATTAATATTTTAAAAATTTAAATTTATTATATAAATATTTATTATAATTATAAAATAGAAAACAAATATTTTTGAATTAATTATAAAAAATATTTTTTTTTCTTAAAAAAACTGAAACATATTTATTACATATCAATTTTTATTATCAATTTATATAATTCATAATTATATAATATATAGATTTGTGTTTTAATGTTCTACATTTTATACAAATTGCGTGTTAGTATATCAATGTATTGTCTGTGCTACATAGTTATTATATTATTTATCTCTTCCTATTTATTATTATACTATTGATTATTATACTATTATTATTCTTCACAGCAGAAATTGTTTTTTCTTCTCATTATTATTCTTTTAATAATTATACTTGATCAATTTTTCGTTTTCTCTTTAGTTTTACTACCATACTACTTATCACATGTAGATGTAGTTCTGTTCACACCTTAAAAAATTGATACTTCACTTTATTATTAAATAAATGAACTGATATATGATAATGTACAAATTAGTCTGTAGCCGCAGTCTCACCTCCAAAGGCATGCGTCATTATAAATATCTATAGCACACTGACCCCAGATTTTCATGGTCACTAAAAAAGACAACCTAATTTAAATATATATAGAGATTAGAACAATATTTTTATTTTTAAATCTATGTTTTTTATATGTACTTCTAAATTATTAAACTTAACTCTTATATTATGAATATATAGAAATCATATCATAAGATAGGGACTGCGTTTGAGGCACTCTTTTAATTAAATATTCTTCTAACTATATTTTCCTATTTCCTAAAAGTATATTTCGCAATCACTTTTATAAATAGATAAATAAATAAATATCACAACTGTCTCTTCACTTCGTTTACTTCTTCTTATTCTTTTAAGCCTTAAATATATTTTTTAGTATAAACTTCAAACTTTATAAATATTTATAATAAAAAAATAATTAGAATATGTCCTTATCAGGTTTTTACTTAATATTATTAATAAGTCAACGTTAATTATTTTAATATTTTAATTTACACTGGAAATAAATTTATCATATAAAAAATTAATAAGATTTATCATGTAAAAATTAATAAAATTTATTTTAATAATTTTCTTATTACAAATATCCAGATTTAAAATTTGAATTAATAATAAAAAATAATTTAAAATATATATATATATATATTTAATCCTTATTTTAATTATAAACTGAAGTTCAATAGTTTTTTTTAATAATTACTAAGGATTACAAATATTATAACATCGCAATTATAAATTGTTTGTTGTGAAAATTTAATCTAAATTTAAATATTTCGATTGAAATTAAATCTAAATATATATATATATATTTTAAAATAGTTTTGATTTATTGGAGCTTTTTCTTCGTTTTTTGAAGTTCAAACTGCTCTGGTTGCTGAGTTTTATGGGGTTATACATGCTATGGATGGGGCTTACTAATGTCTGGCTGGAATGTGATTCTGCTTTGGTTTGTGCTGCGTTTACTGCTAGTTTGGGGCTTAAAATAGTTTTGATTTATTGGAGCTTTTTCTGCGTTTTCTGAAGTTCAGACTGCTCTGGTTGCTGAGTTTTATGGGGTTATACATGCTATGGAGGAAACTCAAAAGATGGGGCTTACTAATGTCTGGCTGGAATGTGATTCTGCTTTGGTTTGTGTTGCGTTTACTGCTAGGACAAATGTTCCTTGGATGCTTCGTAATCGATGAAATGTTTGTCTTAATTACTGTGGAAAAATTAGGTTTACAGTTACTCATATTTTTCGTGAAGGAAATGCGTGTGCTGATAAGTTGGCTAATTTAGGATTTTTTCATAGAGAACCTTTTATTTGGTATAATAGGCTTCCACCTTGTCTGTTCTTAGAATTCTTTATGAATAGGTATAGTCTACCTATGTATCGTTTTTGTTAACATATGAGTTTTGGTCTAGTCCCCCGTATTTTTGTATTTTTTTTTCTTTTCTTTTTTCTTTTGTTTAATAATATTTTTTTGCATGTGAAGGTAAATGATTGTTATTACTTGAGGTGTCAGCCTAGCTGAGATCTTAAGTGGCATAGTGATACCTAACATGAAAGCTTTTATTTAAAAATAAATAAATAAAAATTTGATTTTGTAGTTTCACTCATAAATTGGATTGGTTTTAAATTTATATTTATATTTTTTTTAAAAAGAGTTTGAATGTGTATAAATGGTTTGACGTCAGTTCTAAATTTAGTATTTTTTTAAAATTTTGACTATAACTTTAAAATAATATATATATATATATATTATTTTATTTTTCTATGCATATTTTAAAATATTAAAAACTTTCATATTTTATAAAATGTACAAAAAATTAATAATCTAAAAACCAACAAGTATTTAATATTTGATATACATTTTCTATAAAGTTTAATATAATATTTAGTATAATAATGTAAATATACATCAATTTGTAATAATAACAACAATTAGTATATTTCTTAAGAATTTAGTATTGAAATGTAAAGGTTAGGAGACATAAATTAATATGTTTTAGTACACAAATATACAAATAAATATAAAAGTAATATGTATGCTTGTTCGATATCAATATATTTTTAGTTAGGTTAGCATAAAAAAATTGTAGAGTTTTTAAAAATAATATTATACATTTATTAAAAGTGGAAAAAAAAATTGTATTTTTTTTTTATTCTCACACTTGTAAGATATAGTTTTATGTTTAGTAAGAATGATTTAAAAAAATAAACTTTTAAGTTATGTTTAATACATAAATTAGAATTTTAACTATTTAGTAATTTATATTACAAAATTTATTTTCTCTCTAAAACTTTTCTCTTTCATATTTTCTCATTTTTTTTAAAGATTATTAAATCTCCAATTATCTTTTCTCCGATTAGAAGGCACAACAAAATTTAAGACAATATAATTAGATTATATTATTGTTTTGATTAAGTTTAGTTTTCTCTCGTATCTCAATTTTTTTTTATTATAGCTATATGCATTTATAGAATTTTGTATTTACATGAGAGATCTGAGTTGAATAGATTTATTTATGCTAATCCAGGTCTTTAATGATTTGTTTGTTTCATAATCAACTTTTCTAGGAACAAGGTAAGATTTCTCTAACTTTGTTAAACTTTTAGAGCAAGATTAACTGTTTAAATGAGAGAATGTTGGATGAGAAAATTGTTTTATAATGTGATGAGATTTTAAATAAATTTAAGTCAAAAGTGAAAATGATGTGAAAAAGTATTATTAATGGGTTTTGAGACAGTGAAATGTAGTTATATGTATATGTTTTTCATGATATTTGACAGTGGAATTGGATGCACAAGTGTTTTATAACTCTTTGAAATAGCTTCGTATGCCAAATTTGAAGTCTTTGTTGAGTTTGGATTTTGCATAAATGCATATCTTCCTGTAACCCACCTTGTAGTTTTTTTTTCTTCTATTAATACACTTTTTTTTCAACGGATTGAAATTTCTATAATTAGACTTGGGGTCCAAGAAAATTTATGTGTATTGGCCAAACTTTTCTAAAATGTGGAATTTAATTTCTTTAAGCGGATTGTGATTAAGAAAACTTATGTAAACAAATTTATGATTAAAAAACTTCTAATAGTTAATTAGATATCAATTTAAAAATTATTTATTAATAATAAAACTAATTTAGATATTAATACTTTTTAATTAAAAGTTATTATAATTTTTTAAATTACTAATAAATTAAAGGCTGATAAAAAAATTAATAAATTAAAAATATTTTAATAAGCTAGAACTAAAACAAATACATTAGGACGAAGAGATGATGCATACCAAACTTATAGATAATCAATATAGGAATTTCCTATGAAATCAGAATGAGTTTAGACTGTAACTACAAAACAAAAACTTGTTCATTTGTTCTCTCAAATTACACTGTCTCATTCACATGGTACTTTGGAAGTCTTAGGACCAACATGTTCCCTATTTTTCATAGTTCTCATTGTTTGTTATTTTCTACATTGCAAAGAAAAAAAAACTAAGCATTTATTTATACTTTTTATAAGAGATTAATAATTACATATTTTCTTATAAAGAGTATCCTATTATTTTACAACGAATGAATTAAATAAAAAATTAAGTATATTTAATTTTTAAAAGTACATAATGTATATAATATGTTAAAAATTTAAAATTATTTGTAATTAATGAATATATGTAATACCAGACTTGTCTCTTTTTATCGTCTGCACACTTTCCGGCACACTTTGTCAGGTATAATGTCTTAATTTTAATATTTTATATTTTACTTATATTTTCATTAAAAAAGAAATTCTTAATTTTTTTATTATAAATATTAATATTTTGTTAGGAGGGTAAGGTAAAACAAAATTTCAAAATCATCATCAATATCATAGATAAGTTACATCAGCTATTTAGATATGATACATGTCATAAATAATGAATTTATTAAAGTAAAAAACATATCCTAATAAATTCTTCCAGACTTGGAAAAAGTAAAAGGAGAAATGTGTTTTACGTTCCAACTAAATAAAAATAATAATTATAGCGTAATAATGTAAATAATATATCATGTTTTGTCTTCTATCATTCTTTTTTTTTATACATTTTCTTTTTTTAAAGAAAAAAGAAAAAATCTATTCAGCTTCTCTATCTCTCTTATTTCCTTAAAAGAAAAAAACATAAGGTGTGATATATGTATATATGGAAGTCAAACAAATGTGTGACCTTGTTTTTTTATTAATAAATAATAAATTCAATTAAAATAGAGGATTTAAAAAATATCTTAACCCTAAATGTGTGACGTATGTTTTCATCACTTGAAAAATGGATCACATTAATATGAAGTATATTAATAAGACTTATATGATGTTTAATAAGAAAAAAAAAAGAGTTTGTTATGACTAATTAAATTTTAGAGCAGTTCAAAATTAAAATAATTATTTTTAAAATATTATTTTATCTTCAATAAAATTAGTATATGAAATTTAAGACTCGATAATTAAAAATTAAATATTTTATGTAATATACATGATAAATGTTTTTTCTTAAAAGAAATCTGTCTCATCCTTCGGTCTTTATTAATTATAAGTTTTTCAAATTTTAATATTATTTTTTACATTAACGTTAAGTTTTCATATAATAAATAATAAATTAAAAAATAATAATTTAATATTATTTTTCTAATTAGGTAATTTTTTATTTTTCATGACTAGTATAAGCGGATTGACTCATGATTTAGACTTATTTTTCACAACTCTTATAAATAATATTTTTTTCTTACCATGCACGGAAGGTCTAATTCATGCAGAAGTAATAAGAAACACATATTTTTAATAGTTTTTATGTTAAAATTTATTGAAATTAAAAAAACTGTGAATCTCATTTATTTTTAAGGACATTTTCTGTGATTTATGTCATTTTAAATTAACTCATTGTTTTAAAGTATATATAACATAATCAAATTACAATAAGAATAAAAAATAATTAAAAATCCACTAAAATGTCAAAGTCTGAAGTCTTCTAGAAAAATGTTAAAATAAATATAGAATTAAGACAATATTTACATTAGAAAATAATTTTGGGAGATGAAAAGTTGAATTTGATATTACCAGAAAGGATGTGAATTGAGGAAGAATTATTCTATGATGGTTTTAACAAAGATGAAATGAAAGGGACTCAACGTCCATAAATGTCTTATTCTTTGTAAACTTTCGCAGTTCTATTTTTGTCTGCTTCAGATATATGGTATTTGACAGTCACTATTTACATATCAATTCCATGAGGTTATTATTAGATTGCATGTATATAAAAAAAAAAAGAAAAAAAGATCACCATATGTAAAACTCAATGAGATCAACTTTTTATTTTATTTTTCTTTATGATATATCATAGTTTGTAGGCTTAGAAAAAGAGAAATGAATATAATATTAATATTATAAGAACAAAAATGACTATTTCAATTTTTATAAGGATGAATAATAATGTTTTTTTATAAGAACCAAATTCAGAATTGGTTAATTTTACATTAAATAAAACACATTTAGTTCTATATTATTATATAAATTATTTAATAAATTCTAATTATAATATTTAATGCTAATTGTGTCATTAAGTTTCACATATTTTTTCACAGTTTAATACTAAATAAACTAATACATTGAATTTAAGAAGGAATTATTGAAGATAGATGTTTATATAATTTTATAATGATAATAATGAAATATTGTTTTCTAGAATAAGTACTATTTACGATAGAATAGTATTACTTTACTTATGAGCTAAAAAAATTATTCCTTAAAAATTATTATTAACATGTGATTTGGTTGACATTTTACCTTGAGCAGCCTTGTATATGGAAATAAATATGTTGATGATGATAGTTTAATGAATGTAAAATAATAATTGAAATGTTACAATTATAAAAGAGATTAGTCTTCGGTCTTCACAAAAGTTAGAGGGAAATGTTATGGTGGTGGTTACTTTCAAGCCGTAACGAACCAAGAATTTAAGATTGAGTGGGATGTGTTTTCAAAAATGACTCCAATATATCATTTTATGTCTATTACTTGTTAGGTGTAAGTATATATACGTTGAGAGTGTTACTGTTATGTGTAGTAACTCAATAAATTAATAAATTTTGATTATTATAAAATTTTAATATTATATTAAAAAATAATGATTAATTTAATATTATTAAACTTATTTATTAAATAAATTTTGTATCCATTTATATATTATAAATATTTTAGTCTTTAATTAATGTAAAATATTAAACAACAATTACATTCATATTCATATTTTTCTGACGTAAATTTTTCACCGTTATAAATTAAAATTTTATAATCATGCCATTTTAACATTTAATTTAGCATCACTTGTTTTTATGATTTACATTATGACTATCTCTCGAACGCCAATAAAATGTTTCTAAATCATGAAAATTATAAGGAATAAAAGTTATAAATTATAAATAAATTTAAATGTTCAAATATGAAGACACGTGGCTTAATAAGATGAGAATAATTTAAAATTATATATACTATTTTGACAATGAATTTCAAATTTATAATAATGAATGATTCTAAGTTTTCCATAATTTAAATGATTATTTACCCGTTTATAAATGAAATATATATTATTTTAAGGATTACACACTAGAAAGAAATTTGTATGGGGGCTACGAAGACTTGTATACAAAAACATTTGGAGAATTTTCTTTGCCCAAATTTACTGTCATTAAGTTTGAAACACGCGTGTTATAGTTTTCTAATCTTAATTTGTTTTTACAGGCCCCACAAAGGGAGATTTGGTAGGTCAATGTAATATTTGAAGCAATTATAATTGACTTGACCTTTTTTTTTTTTTATAACAAAGTAAACACATTATTAATGAGACGCGAAAAAACAAAGTCTCAGCCTTATTTTTAAATTGTCACACAATAGGAAAAATAAATGAGAAGTGTAAAACTAGTTAAAATTGAATAACTAACCCATGGGATATAATGTAATTTGTAATTTCTAGTGTATTCTATCATTGTAATGTAATTTGTATTCAATTTTACTTCAATTAAAAAAATTATATTTTTTTTAAAACAATTTTTAATTTACATTTGATGATTATATATAATAATAAAATTTCTTATTCGAATGAGCAAAATAATACGTTCTTTTTAAAGTTGAATAGTTTAGAATTGTTTTGAGAAACAATCGAAATTTTGTCTAATTTATTTCAACACTTTGATAAAAAGTTGCTTCAAATATCTAAAACAAATGCTAAACTCTCCTAATAGCCTCAAAATACAGTAAACAAAATTTCAAATATCTTTCTTTTAGTTTCCTTTTTTAAATATCTGAAATTTAATATTACAATTTTTGTTATAATTTTTTAAAAAACAAGTAACTCAATTTTATAAAATTAGTTAAAAAAAATAAAGTTTTTAGTAATTTATATATTTTTATTTTATTTTATTTTTAAACTATATGAGATGTCCAATATACTTATTTAAGTCGAGGACATAAACGCACAGTTAATTAAAAATCTGTGGATGAGACGATAAATTCAAATATTTTTGTTATTATAGATATTAATATATTTTGACATTATTTAAAAAATTGACTTTAAATCTAACTTAATTCTATAAAGTAAACTAGATAAAAAAAAAAGATTGGATAAAAAATAGTAGTAGTTGATATTATATCTCACTGTAAATCTCCAACATGAAACAAACTCTTTTCTTTTATTTTTTTTAATTAAATTGATGATTAATTTATAATCTAAAATAGTCAATAGTTAAAATTTTGATAGATAATACTAGATATCAATTTAGAAATTACTTTGTAAATTTTTATTAATAATAAAAATTAATTTAGATATCAATAATTTTTTAGTTTATAAAATAATATATAACTTAGTCAATATAATAACTAATTATTTTTTGTTTCTAAATTAGTTGTTATTTAATAATTATTTTTAGTGTAAAAGGAAAAATACCACTCAAAATGTAACATATTTATAATGAAAAATCTTTAGCATAATTACTTTTTTTGATGAATATTGAACACTTATTTTCAAACAAGATGTAATTGGTAGTACTCTCGTAATATCTTCTCAAACAATAACAAAACTCTCTTTTTCGAAAAGTATGAAATGATATCAATGAATGAGAGATAATGTCATTTTTAAAAGAGTTTGATGGTTATTGGTAGACCTAATCTATTATGATTAAACATAATTAATTATTATTTTCTTCATGTAACCTAAAAAACATATTGAATTAGTATAATTGAATATTCATAATTTGTGATGATTGACTTTAAATCATGTTCTATATATAGAAACCGTTGTTTGTATAGATATTACATTGTGTCTTCTAAGACCATCTGTATATAGAACACAATTTATAATTGATTATTTATGAGAATAAACATGGTAGACTAAATTGACATAATTAATTATTTAATGTTAATAATTGATTATATGTGAAACATTTTAGATTTAGCTAAAATAATCGATTATTCACTCTTCATAATTTGTGAAACCGAGTGAAATCCAAGTGTTTGGTCTAATTTGAGATAATCAATTTATAAACTTAACTCAATTGATTATTATGTTCAGAAAGATAAAAATAGATTTAAATATATTTTTGCTTAAAATTATCATAGAGATTTATTTATGTTTTACATCTTGACCATACTAATTTAATGGGTTGTAGAAATGTAAATATTATCAAAATTATCATCATATCAACACACCATGTTTTCTCATGCTTTATTAACAAAGAAAAAAAGATAATAAAATATTATGGGTTAAATATGTTTTTCGTCCCTATACTATAATACGAAATTGATTTTTGTCCGTGATCCAAACTTTACACCATCTATATGCTTGTAGTATGGAAATATTTGGAATAAATCCTTTTGTATATGAGATTGATTCAATGATTCATTTTGAGTTTTCAATTCATCAACTCATTGGAAGTACGTATAATACACATTAGTCTTCAATTAAAACAACAACGAATTTTGAAAAAAATTAACAATTATTTTTCATCCAGAAGGATCCATTCCAATTACATTTTCATACCATAGATACCTGAATGATCTACACTTTAAACCAGGGATGAAAACTAGTTTCTTGATAGGAAAAACATATTTAACCCAAATATTAAAGATTTAACATTTCATGTAAAAATTTGTAAAATTAAGCGAGAAAATGAAATAATAATGAGTATTTTTTATTGATTAATTAGTAAAGAAACATTGACTTAAAAAACATAACTGAAAACTTGCTTAGATAAATCCTACACCCCTCAACCTGAATGAGTTTTACGCAACCTATATATGCTTCACATATACATAACTCCCTCATTTGGTTTGATTATTGTGTTGCAAAGTGACCAATTAGACCAGAGTCTCTAAAATTTAGAAGTATTATTCATGCATGCCATAAGCCGTAACCTCAATAACATATTTGGAAATATTTTGCAGTCAATCAAATGCAAATGAAAGGTCCTCCCATTTTCTGGAGATGACCGACCAACCCAATCACATCATATCAATTGTCCATTCCTTTGAAAATAAGCAACCTACGTGATGTAGACATCTTTATATATCCACACCATGTACAGAATATTTTAGCCATTCACATTTTCCTCTTAAACTCTTTTTTCTATTTATTTCCTTCAATGAACTTTCGACTCAATGAGATATTTATAAATTATTAAGAAAATATTAGGTAATTAATAAAAGAGTTATTAAAGTTATCTTAAATTATAAAATTGAAAATAAATAGAAATCAGAATATTTTAAAATCCAATAATTATGAAGGAATCAAAGTTAATTAGACTTAATTTGCTAAAAAGATACATTTTTTTAAACCGTGATAAATTATAATTAATACTATGTTTCTTCGATAATTGTTAGATTTTTCTCGTTTCCCACGTGGTTATGACTAGATTTATATACACATTTCATCAATTAATAAGTAATATTGTTTTGAATTATATCATTTATTTTATTTTCATTATTTTTTTATTGTATATTTTATTAATCCGTGTAATTTATAACTTACTGAGAACATGTTAAGGAAAAAAAATCCAAAGAATGAAACGAAAGAATAACAACGTTGTTTTGTAAGAATTCGTTGATGTCATTGTCATTTGTCTTAATCTTTTGCAATACGTAATCACTTGTTAAAAAAAATAATGGATGAGAAAAATGCAAGCTGGAAAATAAACTAATGGAGGGGACAAAACATGAAAAAGGGAAATGAAAAAGAAAGGTGTGGTAAGTAAAAGTTGAAAAATATAAATAGCAAATTAATATTTTCGTCAAAGATGATTTCATGTGACAAATACGGTATTATGCATGCACATATACTGAAAATGACCACATTGAAAAAAAAATATGCTTCACAAAGTGTAAATTAATGTACCTAATGATTTTAATTAATTAAGAACATTTCTAAGTTCGATTTTGCACCACGTTGTTTGCGTAACACGATGAATAACTGCAAGTTATTTGGAACTCTGTTTCTATCAATTGTGTTGACAAACAGCTAGCCTACACCCACACATGTGGTGCACAAATTGATATGCCATATGTTGCTGATATACTCCATAATTTAAAATTTGTAGAAAAAGACATATTTTTATGCATGAGAAAATCAATTACATTTATTTATTTATTTCTCTTTTGAAACTAACTAATTTTTCATTTTATTGTTTTTCGTCCAATTAGGTATTATTTAATTATTTTTCTTCTAATTAGGTATTAGTGTTTGGAAACAAATTTCTTACACATCCGTTTCATATTATTTAGGAATCAATGTTAAATATATCTTATATACACCTTCTTCTCTTAATTAATTATGATGTTTTTTAAAATTAAAACTGTAATGGAATTTTCAACTCCAAAGACTAATGATATTTTAGATAAGATGATTATGAAATATTTTATCTTATTTTTTTCTTTCTTCAATATATTAAATATATAAGTATAAATTAATTAAAACTGGATGAAAGTAAGGATTTAATTGAAAAAAAATTATTTTTGTTCTCAAACGGGATTGGGTCTAGAGAACGATTGGAACTGCTCCTTTGCTTTCCTTGGTCGGTTGATCAGTTGGCACTTTTGTTCCTCTCTAAACTAGTTCCTCCCCCTCCTCTACTCACTCCACTCCTCGGTCTTCATGCAGTCTAGACTCTAATTAGTATTTGTAGAAGGCATTCCGACGCTTAAGTCAGATTTAATATTCGACATTCAGTATTCTAAGTTATTGTATAATGACATACCTGATTCTTGAAATCTGTGTTATTTAAATTATTTTGGTGAGTCTTTCTTATTGGGTTAGATTAGAAAGTTCTTATTGAGCTAGATTAGAGAACTGAGTCATGTTTAGAAGTGTATTACCTAGTTATTGATTGTTGATTAGTCTCACTAATTATGCTTAAGCTTAATTGAATTTGTGATGTCAATCAACGTGATGACCGGAATCGAGACATGGTCTCAATCGTGTGGACCCTATCAGTACAATTTTAAAATTTGAAAATAATAAATAAATAAAATTTCAATATTTAGCATTTAAAAGAAGAATTGATAGAGTATTTAAGAGGAGATTTATTTCGTGATCCCCACAGCACGATTCTCACATATATTGGTCATTTATTGTGCAAGGATTAAGGGGCCAATGGGCCATGATCCATTATGGAGGCAATTCTCACGTCGTTTTGGACCATTGTGGGGGCAATATTTCAATGAACTTTTGTATTTTCTTTTTACTTTTTTTTCAATAAAAAAAGTTTTGTAGTTTTTAAATAATATATTTTTTTATGCATAAGAGAGTTTGTATTATATATTTTAAATTTTTATTTTTAAAGTCATTATTAGTACCGATGGTTGTCCAGTGTTGAAATGTTTGTTTTTAAAGTAAGTATTAATGCTGCTGATTGTTAGAATTTAAGATTTATTATTTGATATCATTATATGAATAAAAATAATAGATACTCGTTTTGATAAGATTATGAGTGGTACACGCAGGAGAAAATGATGTGCATAAAGGGAAATTTAAGTTTTTCTATATAAAGTGTTCAATATGTTATTCATATAATTTGGACACTTTATAGATGAAATGAGTTCTCTTTATTATATTTAGTTAAAATAAAGGTATCTTTTATTTGTGCTTGATAATTCGTGTTAAACCAGATTTAATAATAGCATTTATGTTGATGTATAAATATATATTTTAAGATAAAATAAAAATATACATTTAATATTATTTATTATTTTTTAATCATCAAATATTAAATACTAACTTAAATATAAAAGAAAACATTTTATAGGTACTTTTCGTTCCTGATTGAAGCCAAACAAGATTTACCTAGACATTGATATTCAACAATATTTATAACCAATGAGAAGGACATCATCAACTTATACAAAACAATTTGTATTATGTGCCGTGTCTCTTCTTTGCATAAAGTTGTATATTACACCACGAACATATATTAAAAAGACAAATGTATATTGATAAAATCAATTTTTATTGTCACTTTAGTTATTTATTATGTGCACATTGAAACATGTTCTCTGTTTTTTCTTCTGTACAATGTAATTTAAAAAACATGTAAAAATTATCATTTCGACGAATGAATTGTTGATTTAGTATAATGTGATTACTACAGTAATCAAATTATTCAACTAATAAAATAAACTCGAGATTTTTTGTCTATGCTTAAATATCGATGGTTGTAATCTTGATTTGTTTGTCTCTATGTTATATAAATTATATTAAATGGTGAAAGCGAATTGTGGGTTAATTTTAATTCTGTTACAAATTGATATAAAATACATCAGTCAGATAGATATACTAGTATGAAATGTAAACGAATGCATAGAAAATTAACAATGGTAATACAAAAGATGCAGAGAAAACGAATTTTGACGAAATTTTATTATGATTGTTGATACTTATCTCTGTGTGAAACTGTTTGGTGAACTTTTGACTTTGACAGACATCATAGATGACCAGCTGTACAAAGGTTGTCATTTCATTTGCCGAAGTAACAACCAATTTTGTTTAAAGATGATGATAATCTTGATCAATTGTTTCAAAATAATGAATCTATGAAAACAATATTTCTAGTTTGGTTTGAGGCCAACAAAAAATATGTTGATGGAAGGAATTTGACGTATGCTGAATTTCCAAGCAAGTTTGTATGGATTGCTCAACAGAGCCAATGGAAACCAAGGAAGCAAGGTTACAACATTGGTAGACTAGCCTATGTAGCACCTGGATGTGGAGAACTTTATTACATGAGGATATTGTTGACTATTCAAAAAGATTGTGTTGACTATCCTAGCATAAGGACATTAAATGAGCGAACATTCAATACATATGAAGAAGCTTGCTATGCACTAGGACTATTGAAAGATGACAAAGAATTCATTGATGCAATTACAGAAGCAAGTGAATTAGCTTCTAGCCATGAACTCATGCGTCTGTTTGTTTCGTTATTGTTCATGAACACAATGTTAAACTGGATGTGGTTTGGAATGCTTCTTGGAAATTAATGTCAGGCAGAATTTTATACCACAAAAAGAAAGGAGTTGTGATTGCCAGGTATTGATTTTTTAAAATGTTATAATTAATTACATATTTTCACTAGTATGAACTAGATGCATATTTTTGAAATAATGTTAGGTCTTCAACTTGAGGAGAAACAACTACATGATCTTTGCCTATTAAAAATACAAGAGTTATTAATGGCAAATGGGAGGTCATTACAAGAGTTTGTTTGTTTGCCACAACTAGATCCTTCTCATTCATCTTTGTTTCAAAATAGCTTTATTATAGATGAACTTAACTACAACAAAGATGAAATGTCTCACTGCTGAGCAATTAAATGTTAACGAAGACATCATTTCATCAGTTGTCTCTGAAAATGGTGGTTTCTTCTTTCTATATGGTTATGGAGGAACGGACAAAACTTTCATGTGAAGAACATTTTTTGCTGCAGTCAGATTCTTATGCAGGAAAGAAGCGAAATTGTTTCTTTACTACTGCCTAGAGGGAAGACTGTTGGTTATTAATTCATATTTTATTATTATTAATTCAGATTTTATTACCCTTAAACTATTTTACCATTATATTGGATTAATGGTCAATTTACAGGCCTGTTAGTGTTCCTAGTTTATAGCTTCCAGTAATTGTAATTATTATATATATGATTGAGTGAATAAAAATGAATAAGATGAGTTTTGCAATTTTGTGCAATTACGTTCAATCAGTTGCTACAATCTTTTGTCTTCTCTTATTTCCTTCAATTAGTTCCTACAACTGGTATCAAGAGCTAGTCTCTAATCATGAACTCTACCCAATTATCAGTCTCTATCCTTGATGGAAAAAATTACAATCGGTGGTGTGTGCAAATGAGAGTTTTGTTTGATTATCATGAGTTATGAGATTTCGTTGAAAGTGGAGTGTCTGCATTAGCTACTAATGCAACTGAGGCGCAACGAGTAGCGCATCGTGACCAGAAGAAGAAGGACAATAAGGCTTTGTATCTTATTCATCAAGGGATGAATGACGAGACGTTTGAGCAGATAGATGGAGCAACAACTGCCAGTGAGACTTGGACAATTTTGTCAACCAGTTATAAAGGTGATGATAAGATTAAGAGGGTGCGTCTTCAAACCCTAAGATGCCAATATGAACTGCTGTAGATGGAAACCACAAAGACTATTGATGTCTATATAAATAAAGTTATTGCCTTGACAAATCAGATGAAGACCAATGGTGGAACACATTCGGAGCAGGCAAAGGTGTAAAAGATTTTGAGGTCTTTAACTCCCAGATTTGAACATGTTGTTGCCGCAATTGAAGAGGCCAATGACATTTCAAAAATGACAGTAAGGTTATTGTTTGGTTCTCTATGAGCGCATGTGCAGCGGATGAATGACAATAAGATTGAAAAACCAATTGAACAGGCTTTACAAGCACAAGCCTCAATTGGTAGCTCCTATCATAAACATGGTAGCTATTTCAGCAAAGGTCGTGGTGGCCAGAA
>Ga0123342_1004643_pt1 | contig 20732 bp, 15 predicted proteins | sample Turbeawhitnodule_FD_89960 | JGI IMG/M metagenome (GOLD analysis project Ga0123342, IMG submission 89960) | Root nodule microbial communities of legume samples collected from Mexico - Turtle bean Mexico white nodule | ecosystem: Host-associated > Plants > Roots > Nodule | place: Mexico: Nepantla...
CATGTAAAAACAATCTGTTCTTTTTGCCTCTGGAATACTGAAAAATTGTGTGTTCTTGCGAAAATTTTATAAGCTCAATTCACCCCTCCCCTCTTGAACTTAGACACTAATAGACCCAACATCAGTAAGGAGTTCAGCGGACGCCCAGGGATACATGGCCTTGTAGTTGGCGTTGAGGGGAGGGTTGGAAGTTATTTTTGTTCGTGCCATGACGAAGGAGCTAGGAAAAAGCAAAGAAAAGAAGAAAGCAAAGGTTCAGCAAAGGGGATTGTGGTGTAAAACTTAAGAAGAAAAACCCAGAAACCCTATGATCGCAAGAAATCCAGAAAATAAAGCAACGAAGAACAGATGCATAGAAAAACCTAAAGCGCGAAAGTGTAAACAGACCCAGACAGTTATCAATGCGCAAAATCAGAAATAAAGAGCAATGAATGGAGGAAAATCATACCTTTCATTGTGGTATAGAAAAAGTTTTGGTTTTTACGAAGAAGGAAACGAGGGCGCTCGAAGAAGAAGAAGATGAAGAGTGCAAGAGAAGTTTCAGGTGATGGAAAAGTACCTGAAGCGCGCGTTTTTGAAAGACTTAACGTAAACTTGGAAAGCGCAAGCGACGTTAAGTCCCAACCATTTGATCGAGACACGTGTGCACAGATTAAGGAAGGTACAGGAAAGTGTTATTTCGAGACACTGTGCACGCCCTGTCACATGAAGCCACATAGGTCGGCAGGGCGAGGACTTAGCCTCTTCGCTGAACAAGTTAACAGTTTGCGACTGGGGGGCTTGGGTACCGACCACAGTGATGGTGGGCCCCGAAGGATGGGAGGCTGGGAGGACGGGCCAGTGTCTCAAGAGGCTCGCGAGTAAAGGTAGCCGAGGAGTGGGCGAAATCCAGGCGAATGGCGTGGAGGCCTCGGACCTCGGTCACCCAAACAATAAAGTTGGGCCGAAAAAGGTGGTCTTCAAGTCAAATTTCAGCTCTTGGTAAGGGAGAAGCCTAGATCATGGAGGGTCCATGCATGGGGTGTGGACAACGCGGTAGGGTGAGCCACAATCAAAGAGCCGTTGGGAAAGAGATGACTCGTAAGGGTCACGTTCCATGGGTGATCTGCATGCAAGGCACGTGAATAGCTAGGGCACTCCCCAGGGCAGATGGCCCAGAGATTGGGTGCATGAGTTGGCACCCAAGTGGTCATCCCGTGGAGGTTGCACTTCGGGAAGGGAGTCTTACGCATTAGATGGCCCTAAGAATGGGTGATAGTGACACTAAGACACACCTGCAGTAAGCCTAAGTCACAGTTAGCGAAAGGGGCAGAAACAGTAAAGAGTATATAAAGAGTAACAACCAACATAATAAGGTACACAATTCTAAAGCGAAAACACATAGAGAGAATACACACACAGAGCTCTCAGAGTTTAGAGTTTTTTGGTGTTTCATTGCCCAGAGTTTGACTTGAGCGTCGAACTGCAAACGGTCGTGCGGGCGCCCTTTGTCTCTTGTTTTTCAGTTCATCGATTAGAAGGAAGCACTGTGGGAGTGGAGGAATTCTTGGACGCGAAGGTTGTTGTGAGTGCAAGAAGACGTTTAGGCCAACCGGCGGGAACATAAACTTATCATCTAGTAGTAATATAACCAACTACCTAAATAACGTAAGGCACCAACTAAGTATGGGAAATCCCAATGCTCTGGTAGAGCTAACAGTGGATGACTCATACCCCTTGACCGCGAAGAACGTCTTACTCGCTTGAGTGTTACTTGATCACGTGAGCAAGGATTAGGCCTCTCAATCTTGTTGAACAGGACTTGCATGCTTAGAAGGACCACTCGCTTTCTGAACGCAAAATTCCCCAGCATCAAGGTTGACTTGAGTATCTGACTTGGGTGTTAATCTCCACATCAAGTCTACTCTTAAGTAATTTCCTTTCTTTGCTTGGAGTATCTGACTTGGCTGTTAATCTCCACAACAAGTCTACTCTTAAGTAATTTCCTTTCTTTGCTTGGAGTATCTGACTTGGGTGTTGGCTTACACATCAAGTCTACTTTTCACACCTTCGTGATGCAATGCTACCCCACAGGGTTAATCTTAGCTCTTCTTACAAAGTGCTCGAGCTTGGGCGGTTTCACCAATGCCGAGGTAGGTCGTATACTCTGGTATTTTGACCGAGTGAGGTCATTTTATTTGTCTTTAACTACACACTCTTAGTTACAGCTAATTGCGGCTTAGTACATCTGGACACAGAATCCTACTGAGAGGAGAGCGTACTACCTCACAGTGGATACTTAGGGTGCCTAAACTCAGAGTCTTACCAAGACAGGTCATCTTCCTCAACTTAAGCCGAACAATCTTAGTTGCAGCAAACAAAACTTTAGGACACCTCAACTCAGAATCTTACTGAGACAAGGTCATCCTACCTCATAGTACGTGCTCGGGACGCCTAAACTCAAGTCTTACCAATGTTGAGCATGTGAGCTTTGATGTGTCAAATCCACATGAAGCCTGAAGTTGTGCTACTTTCTGGGTTTGGGTTTAGATTAGGTTGTTTTGAATCCTTGTTAAGATCAGTCCTGAAGCCTATGCAAAGCTTAATCAAAACTGTTTTAAGAAACTAAGTGTTTTTCCAAGCAAAGGGAAAACAAAGTTGATTTGTCGAAATAATCAATTGTTTGTCACTTATCTAGCTAGATGTTTTGAAACTGCTTTTTAAATCAGTTGTGCAACTGCTTGACTCATTCAACCGGTTAAATCGTGGTTTCAACCGGTTAAATGTGTGTTTTCATAACAGTTTTTTGAAAACTTGTTTTAACTGATTTGGCTGTTCAAAATTGCCTACAACGGCTGCTTTTCAAATGCTATAAATAAAGTTTTCGTTCAAATCAATTTACATACAACAAATACAACAAGTATTGATTCAGATTTGAGAAAGAGATTTGGTTTTGAAAGTATTTTCAAAAAGAGCAAGATTACTTTTAAGCTTTGTTGTGGTGACAAGTGCTGATCATAGAATCTCTGGTTTTGTAATTCCAGGTGTTTTCTATCCTTGCTTAGTGTCTTGTAATTGTACTTCGTTTACATATTGTTTGTTGTTGAAAACCTGTAAAGACAGAGGTTGTTCTGTCTTGAGGTGTTTAGTGTTGCAAAGGGGGTGAGTAGGCTTTGTGGGATTCAAAGTCACCTCTTTGTGGTGTGTGTTTTAATCTGTGTTGATTGCTAGTGGAAACTCAGAGGATTGTCTGAGAACTGGATGTAGCTCAGGAATTGAGTGAACCAGTATAAAACCATTGTGTAAATCTTTCTTTCTTTCAAACTCTCAAACTGTTTGATAATTTTGCTGCTATAAACTTTTGATATTTGTTTCTTTTTTATTGTTTGATTGCCTTCCTTAAGTGCTTATCTGAGTTGTTTGTTAAAGATTCATTCTACACCAAGTATTTTCGACAAAATGCCTTCCTTTTGATGGCTGACAAAATGCTTTTTGGGGAAGGTGCTTCCATAAACAGACCACCACTATTTTGTGGGGTTATTTACCAGTTTTGGAAGGTAAGAATGAAAATCTTTATGCACTCAACTGATAAGGGTATTTGGGAATCAATTGAAAACGGTCCCTTTATACCTCAAGTAAAAGAGATGAGGTTTTAATTGATAAACCTTCATCAGAATGGACTGAGGTTGAAAGTAAAAGAGCTAAGTTTGATTGGATTGCCAAGAACGTAATAACATCTGCTTTAAGCTGTGATGAATTTTTCAAGGTCTTACAGTGCAGCTCTGCCAAGGAAATGTGGGACATCTTAGAATTCACACATGAAGGTACAACTGATGTCAAGCGAGCTAAGAAGCATGCTCTGATTCAAGAGTATGAACTCTTCAGGATGCAAAAAGGGAGAATCCATCTGTGATGTGCAAAAAAGGTTTTCTCACATTGTGAACCATCTTATGAGTCTTGGTAAGATGTTTGATAAGGAGGAACTTAACATCAAGATACTAAAGTGTCTTGGTAGAACATGGCAGCCAAAGGTCACTGCCATCTCTGAATCAAAGGATTTCACCTCAATGTATGTTCCATCTCTGTTTGGTAAGCTTAGAGAACATGAGCTTAGAATAAATAGGCTTGCTATCCAAGAGAGTGAAGACAAGCACAATAAGAGCATAACTCTTAAGGCTTGCAAACAACAACCAGATTCCAGTGGAAGTGATGAGGAAAACATAAGTTTGTTATCAAGAAAATTCAGCAAATTCTTGAAGAAAAAACAAGTTTCTTAAAGGTATCGTTCAAAGAAACCTAGTGAATTTAATTCTAATAAATATACCTGTTATGGTTGTGGATAACAGAATCATATCAAGGCTGAATGTCCCAACAATGAAGTCAAAGAAAAGGGAGACTTTAAGAAGGAAAAGGGAAAAGCTAAGAAGCCCTATGTAGAATGGGATGACAATGATGTCTCATCTTCAAGTTCTTCAGAGGATGAGGAAGCTAATCTATGCCTTCAAGCTTCAGTAACCAGTAGCATGAATTCTACTTCATCAAGTAAAGGTAACACTTACTATCAATTGCTTAATGCTTTTAACAAAACCCATGATGAAGGCAACCGATAGGAACTTTCTCTCAATCGGTTGAAAGGTCTGAATAACTGGTTGGAAAACAAGGTTAAATCTTTAAAGGAAGAGCTGAGAAAATCAAAAGAAGATTTTGAAAACCTTGATTTAGTTTACAGAAATTCTTCTTGTAGTTGTGAGTCAAATGTTTGTGAAAATTGTGATTTTCTTGAAAAGAAGATTTACTATCTTTTGAAAACCTTGGACAAACTCACAATTGGAAAGTCTAATTTTAAAGATGTTCTTGCATCTCAAAAATGTGTTTTTGGAAAATCTGGTTTAGGCTTCTATCCTTAGAGCAAGAAAAATAAGATTTCAAAACCTTTTTCACATGCTCCACAAAAACAATCGGATAAAAGGACGATTCAACTGGTTGTTACATGTTTCTATTGCATGAAGAAAGGTCACTCTGTCAAGTACTGCAGGTTTCAGAAATCCTTTGTGCCTAAAGGCATCTTTAAATGGATTCCTAGATGTATTGTTGGTTCAAAAGACAAAACTAACACAGAAGGTCCCAAATTTTTTAAGGGATCAAATCTTGTAATTTGACAAAGCTTTGTTTTGCAGAATTCTGACCTTACTTGAAGGTTCAGTAAGGACAAGACCTCAAGAGTATTTCTGTAAACTAAATCAAGGTTTTCAAAATCTTCTGAAATCTGTATCCTTGCTTGATTTCATGAACTACCTGTATTTGTGTATTCTGAAATCTGAGAATGTAGCTCTTATTCTCTTTCTTGTTAAAAAACAATTATTCTTGAATCCAAATTCACTGATTATACTCCTTTGTTTGGATTGTAATTACTCTGTATTTCATATGTATCTTATACAATTGATATTTTTTGAACATTGTAATCAATTATGATTGTATACAACATGAGAAATTAAAAAAAAAATGTTTGTTTTCATCAGTACAAAAATTCAACTGATTGTTTCTTCGAAACAACCGATTGTTTTCTTTTTGGCAAACATTGGGCAAATCTGTTTTCAAATTTTAAATTTTAATTTGAGATTTTGTTCAACCCAATAATAACTATGGTCAACATTGCTTTAATTTCCTGTTTGAACATGATTCACCTCTGCCACATTTGCGTCTAATAAATCAGAATCCTCCAAATCTTGAAAATCAAAACTGCCTTTAAAGTTTGGTCAAAATCACATGTGAATATGTACCTTTCTGATTTGACTGACAATGTCAGCTTTATGGTTCAGATCTGATTCAATTTTTGTGTTGAATACAACCAACTTTGACAAGGTTTTTTAGCTATAAAAATAAGTGCATTCAGCTGCAATTTCTCACACACATAACCGGTTATTATTTTTTGCTTCTCTCTAAAGCTTCTCTACATAAATTTCTTTTGAATTGAGGAATGGATGAAACTCCTCCTTCAGCTAAGAGAATGAAATCCAGGGGTGTTTAGAGCAGTGGAAAACTTGAAGGATGGTTTTCAGGTGATGTTGATCTCATAAACAAGTATCTACTTGAAACAAGTAGAAAGAGTGTGAACACACCCAAGGTGGTTTCCTTCACTTGGATGAAACAACAAAAGCTGGACTTTGTGAGAAGTATTCTCAATGAGCAAAGACTAAAAAGATTCCTACAGCTTACTGGCAACATATATCCAGATTTGGTGAAGGTATTTTACACAGACCTTCAATTTAATGGTGACTCACTTGTTTCACATGTAAAAGGTGTAGATATGGTCATCAAAAGTGATGTATGGGCTGCTGTGACTGGGCTAAAGTCCTCTGGACTGAGGATCAATAGAGAAAACCTTGGAGTTGTTGAAGAGTTCAACAAAATACAATTTTACAAAGGTTGTCTCAAGAATCCCCACTCCAAAGTGAGGAATTTTTCAGTTGGTGGACTAAAGCTTGATGAAAGGCTTGTGGCTTTCATAGTTTCATGGATCCTCACACCTAGGGGGAGCAATCATTCAACTCTCTCTGAAGAAGATCTCTTGCTGATCTACTGTATCAAGAACAAAGTAAAGATCAATTGGATTCACACAATCAAAGAACACATGCAAAAATCCATGAGATTATGTGATTTTCATTATCCCTATGCTATTTTGATCTCTAAGTTTCTTCATTATTTTTAAGTAAATATAGAAAGGGAGCTAGTTGAGGTAATCAAGCCCTCCAGTGAGATCAATAGTGGATCCCTAAGCAAGATAGGATTTACTAAAATTGGTGGAAGATGGGTAAGCAAGGATGGTGACAAAGATGGCCCAAGTGGAACGAATGAAGGTGATGAACCTGAGGAGGCAACAATGCAAGATGAACCAGTTGCTGCAACTCAAGAGGATGTTCAGAATGACATCAACATGGGAGAAAGGTTGACTACAATGTCACCTTTTGAGAGGCTGATGATCAATCGTATGGACACCTTTGCTGAGAATCAAAGGAACCTTTATGACATGTGTGAATTAAGGTTTAACAACATGGATACACGCTTTTCAACACTGGATGAGCAAATTGAAGAAGTCCAGAGACAGATTTTGGAACTACAATTTGAAAGGGAGGATAGTCCTTCATTCTAGTTCATTGCTTTCAATTTTTTTTTTCTTATGTTGTTTTTAATCCTACCATTTGTCTGAGAACTGGATGTAGCTCAGGGATTGAGTGAACCAGTATAAAACCATTGTGTAAATATTTCTTTCTCTCAAACTCTCAAACTATTTGATAATTCTGCTACTATAAACAACCGACTAAAACGCAATTTTAACTGGTTAAAATTTTGATATCTGTTTCATTTGGATTGTTTGATTGCTTTCCTTAAGTGCTTATCTGAGTTGTTTGTTAAAGATTCATTCTACACCAAGTATTTGCAAAAATCTTTTATAAAACAATTCACCCCCCCACCTCTTGTTTAAGCCATCATTTCTTACAACCGAGGCAGGTCGTTTTCCCTGACTTAAGCCAAACAATCTTAGTTATGGAAAATGAAACTTTGGAACGCCTGAGCTCATAATCTTACTAAGACAAGGTCATCTTCCCTTATAGTACATACTCAGGGTGCCTGATCTCAGAGTCTTACCGAGAAAGGTCGTCTTCCCTGAGTTAAGCCAAACAATCTTAGTAATGGCTAAACATGATTCTGGGCCCCTGAACTCAGAATCTTACTGAGAAAAAGTCGTCCCATTTGAATCACCATGAACTTTAGAACACCTAAACTTGGAATCTTACCAAGAAAAGATCCTCCTACCTGGCCTCTGACAATCACAACTTCGGAGTGCCTGAACTTGGAATTTTACCGAGTTAACTTTTTACTGAGAGTATCTGGCTCGGGTATTGGCTTACACACCAAGTCAAAAAAATTTATGCTGGGTAGGTCGACTAACTTGCCCTTAGCGATCAAATAGTCTTAAGCCAATTCTAGGCGCCTGAAATCAGAGTCTTACTGAGAAAAGGTTATCCCATCTTAATTATGCAAGCTTCGAGACACCTAATCTTGGAATCTTTCCAAGGGCACAATTTCTTTTTGCTTTAGAGTTTCTGACTTGGGTGTTGGTTTACATCGAGTCAACTCTTCGATGTTGAGGTAGGTTGGCTTGCCTACCATTCGCTTTAGAGTTTCTGACTTGTGTGTTGGCTTACACCGAGTCAACTCTTCGATGCTAAGGTAGGTTGGCTTACCTACCCTCAATAAAATAGCCTTAAGCCAATTCTGGGTGCTCGGGCGCAGAATCTTACTCAGAAGAGGCTTCCCCATTTGAATTGTACGAACTTCAAGATACCTAAACTTGGAATCTTCCCAAGGAAATAGGTTTCCTTGTTCAATATTCTCATGACTACTTATACACACATGGCGCTTACTCGGATAATTCACCGGCCAAGTCGCCTTATCGTGTGCCAAAAAATAATTCTGGTAACTCATCTTTCAAGAACAGTTCTTCATTGGGCGACCGCATTAGAAAACCCTCGTAAGGGAAAAAGAGTGTCCCCTTAATTATTCGAATTGTTCATAAAACATTGACAAAAATATATCAACTAAAATAAAACTTGATGTTAGCCCCATTCCACGTCCGAGCTATGGCTCCACCTTCCAGAGTTTCAAGCTTGTAGGACCCGTTTATGAGCACCTCCACCATGCGGAATGAGTCAGTCCATTTGGGAGACAACTTATTCTCCAACTGATAAGGATGAGCTTTTCACATTGCTAAGTCAACAACTTGGAATTGTCGATGTCTCAGCTTGGATTTTTGCTGTAGCTCCACCCTTGATGTGAGTTGATTTTTAGATATTTTCATTTGGTGACATTTTACTTTAAGATTGAGATTTTTGGAGTTAATGGTGATGACCTTAGGAAAATTCTCACTGGACATTAACTTAACCAAGTGGTTAAGTAGGTGTGAAGGAGCATTTCACAAAGGCAAAGATAAAAAGACATTGTACGGTGACATGTATGCAATTGTCGAAATAAAGAAGGAAACTAGGAATCATTAATGGAAAGGAAACATGAAGGAAATGGAAGAAGAAACTTATGGAGATGGTGGTGGGTGGTCATGCCACTTGATGGGTGGAAACCACCAAGATAAGTGCTAGGCCGCCACTTGAAAGTTTCATTCTCATCAAGATAAGACCAAAAGGAAGAGGAGACAATACTCACTCAAGCTCTCACAATATTTGTGCAGAGTAACTTTTCTATTCAATTTCAACATGTAAAATACAATGGGTAGGCCTCCTATTTATAAGTGAAGGAGCCTTGGAAAACAAGCAAGAGGGGTAGGATGGGAAAAGGGAAAAAATGGGCAGCCTTAGGGTTTGACTAAGTCAAACCCGCATCCTAGGCTTGTCCTTATAAAAACTAGGTCAAAATGTCTTCCTAAAGGGCTAAGAACAAGCTAAAATGATACCTACAGCCCCTACTATGCTAAAGGCACCTTATTCTAGCATATCTTTGCTATTTGGACCCCTAAAGTGAGCCCAAATTATTTACAACTTGTTTTATTCTTTAGGAAAATCAACAGGAAGAACATTAGATGCTCTGGTTCGTGTCCATTTCTTCCTCTGGTGAGGTCTTCACTTGATTGTTGAGATGACTTCTCATAGTGTGCATCCTTGGTCATCTCCTTGTTGGTTTGGTTTGCATCAACCCTTCTCTTTAAAGCTTCAACTTTGACGCGTGCTTGCTCTCGCACCTCGTCGCGTAGATCTAGGTTTACCTTCCTCCCTTCGTTAGACTCTTATATCACGAAGTTTTGGAATCGCAGCGAGCTCTCCTGGATCTACATGGGTATCATGGCATCTGACCCATACACCAAATTGAAAGGCGTCTTACTTAGAACTCAAAATGTCATATAACAGAAACCTAAACGTTGTAACTAAAATTGTCAGACCTACTAACCAACTAAGTATGTAAGTGTATCCCAAAGTGTTACTTCTATTGTTTTTTACAAAATTCTAATCTTTATAAACTAATGGGATTTTCAATCTTGCCCAAAAGTCGGTTTTAAAACTATCTTCAACTTCTTCCTAATTCAGTGTTGACCGTCTAATGTAGGTTAACCAGAAACTATTGACCGTCTACAACCTGTTTCTGCATAGTTTCTGCCTTTTGAGTTCTGATTTCCAATCTTCATTACTTCAATATCTTCATTTAAGCTTTCCCAAGTTAAAATTAGTTCAAAAATTGTCTTTTCAAATGATCAATGCACATGTGAGACAATTCAAGCAAAATAAAAGTTGTAAACTACTATTTTTATGACATGTTTGTAAAAACTTTATTTCTTTTCGAGAAAATACAAATATAATCTAAAAGTAGAAAATAAGAATAAAAGAAACCTTAAGGAAATGCAATTAGTCTAAAAAAATATTCAAAAACTTAGAGTTATCATGATGCCATGATAAATATTTCTTTAGTGTATTGAACTTTTCTTAATCAACCAATGTAAAGCCCAAATCATCAGTTTTGATGCACTATTACTATCAACCCACTTACATTAAAAAATAGGTACTCTGAACTCGTATAATCAATAACCCATATTTTTCAATTACACCAAAGTAACATATTAAAGTCATCACAAGATGTTTATCCTTTGAACTAGAGAAATACATTGATTTAGAAACCACCATTACTCCATTATGCATAGTGCATTTTTCATCTTCAGGTTTTGTATAAAATGAATAATTCTTTATATCATACTCACTCAAACATATGACATCAAACTTTGGTTCACATGCTACCGATTTCAATGTATTTGAAGTTATATTTTAACTTTGTACTTTTTCTTTGAACAACTTCAAGAAAATCTTGTTATTCTCATTAATCACCCACGTCTTAGGCATTCATAGATGATTTCTCTTTAGAATGTCTTTGTCAACACTTAAGTAGGGTATGACTATGTAAATGTTATTTAGCATATAAAAAAGTGACTGATAAATCATGGGTCAATGTTATCACTTTTGCACTTCAAGTACCTTTACCAACAATTATTCCATAATGGCATGATTTAGGTAATCCTACAACTTCAATTTACTAACAAGAATATTATTGATGCAGTTTTTCCCTCACTTTTTCATCCATATTGCACGCTTACCAACAAGTTTTTTGTCTTACCTACGAATTTTGACCATCGGTAATATGCTTTTCTTTTGTTATAGTGTCAATAACTTCTTCTACATTATAGCTTTGAACAATTGATGCTTCGAGATGATATTTATTCTTCACATACCCTTTTAATATCTTCATATATCACTATATTTGGTACATCCCATCATAAGAACATTGGAACATAAAGTTTAATTTCTCTTACTAAGTTTACAATCAAGGGGACCATTATGATATAAAAAATGATGGAGGAAAGTACATCTCTAATTGACACAATGTAACTACAACCTCATTCTTCAATGGATCCAACTTCTCAAGGTCCATAACTTTACTACATATTGCATTAAAAAAGAAGTACAATGTAGTGAATGCATATCTAACTTTCTTTGGCAATATCCCCCAAATAGCTACAGGTAGAAGTTGTTAAATCCAAACATGACAATCATAATTTTTTAACCCAAGTAATTTTATATCTTTCATGAAGACATGTCTTTTCACATTGGAAGAGTAACCCTATGGAACCTTCACACCTCATAAAAACTCACCTAAACTTTTCTTCTCTTTCTTACCATGAGACTATTGAGCTAATTGTTCTCTTATACTCTTTTCAACCATGCCCAAATGAACATTGACACCATCTTTTGTCTTGCTAAGAATATTGAGAACTGTTTCGATAATACTATCGCACACATTTTTCTCTACATGCATGAGATCTATACAATGTCTCACATCAAACACCCTCCAATATGTTTCTTGTTGTGACATGCTTTTGCATCTTTCCAGCAACGACCTTGATGTCCTTCACATGTTCAAATTCTTGTGACCCACTTAAAGTCGTAAGAGCAAATTCATTTTCTTAAACACCATTAAATTCTTTCTTTAATTTATGAAAATGATGGTTTAAACTAAGAAATCTTCGATGACGAAGGTACACAATTTTCCTTCCATGTTGTAGTTGATAATATGTGTCTTCTTCGCATATATGACATGATTTGTGGCCCTTAATGTTGTACCCAATCAAATTACCATATGTTGGAAAGTCGTTGGTTACAATTAACATGGCATGAAACTTAAAAGAGTCACCAGTACACTGTCAAAAACATCAATCCATTCATCTAATAACATAGTGGGCTCAAATAAATATCAATATCATTTATTGGTTGTCTTGGACCTGAGATCATAACTACACCATTTTTACTTTTTAAAACATTAAACTAGGCCACACTTATATAATTGTTTCCTAAACATAGAAAATGCAACGATTTTACAAGTGTGGTTTAAGAACTACCAAAAATCATGTTTGTAAAACCATTGCGAATTCATACCACATTTTTTTAAGTGTTGTCGTTAGAATGTGTGGGCTAAACAATAAAATTGTGACCTAAAATATAGCTTACAAATCAAAATTGAAAACAAATACGTTCTAAAATCGAAATCCAAATTATTAATATTTATTCATATTATTAATAAAATAATAAATATTATTAATGATAATGTCAATATTATTATTAATAATAATAATAGAAAATAATATTAATAATACTAATATTATTATTCATATTATTAAAAATATTAAGAATAAAAATAACAATATTATTAGTATTAATCAGAATAATATGATTAACAATAATAATTAAAATATTAATAATATAATAATATTTTTATTATCAATAACAATCATAATATTATGGACAGAGCGCTCAAGGCTCAGTGCTCAATGGTCGGAGCTCGGTGCATGGAGTGGGCAGGACAACTCGACTGTTGGGCCTATAAAGTGGGCCATGTGTTAGGCCCAGTTTTGTTTATAGGTTCGTTAAGACATAATTAAAATAACCTTTTTATACGTTAGTATAAGGCTACTAGTAAAAGGGTATTTTTGAACCTAGGGATACGTATAGTACATGTGGCGGCTAGGTAAAGTAAATGTTTCTTTTAACCTAAGTATGTGTATTCTAGGGCATATAGTGGTTAAGTTGCATGCATGGTAAAGGATAACATTGCACCATGAGTAGGGTGCCCACATAAGCATAATATCTCCCTGTTGTTGTGCCTAAGATTGTGCCCTGCTGGCAGGTAGTAATTTTGTTATTATTTTATGCTCTCATTAAATATAAGATTCCTTTCTGTTGTAGCACCTTGAGAGAAGGCGCCCATAAACAAAATGTTTCCTGTTACATATGCTTTCAGTTGAGATTAGATTCTCATGAGAGAAAGTTGTTACAAGAGATAAGTTATAAAAGGGGCTTGAAACCCCAGTTGTATGTTGTTTCTAAGTTTGAAACTGAATACTTCTTAAATTTTAAGCCCTTACTGACTTGATTGTCGGAGTGTAATCAACAAGTAGGGCCCTCTCTATTTCAAATGGAGCCACATTCCAACACAATAAGACGTAGAACCGACTCCAAAAGAGACAGGCCAGAGCTAAATCTTTTTTACTAGAGTCAACCAGCGACAAAGTCAACTGGCGAGAAGATTTGACGCTCACCGTGGGGCCCGATAAAACTTGATCCCATCCACAGTTGTGTGTGAGTTTTCCAGCGATGTGAGGAACACTAGACAAGTACCGCTGGGACTTGAAGCGAATGACGCCCCCGACCTACAGCAACTTATGGATACAGTGAAAGTTTTCCAAGAGGCCAACGAGCAATACAGGCGAGAGCAGAAGTGGATCCAACGAGAGGCCAAAGCCGAGCACGAAAGACTGATGATCGAAGCCAAAGTCGAGTAGGAAAGGCTAATGGTAGAGGCCAAAGCTGAATAGGAAAAGTCTATTGCAAAAGCTCGAGTTGAGCTCTTGCTCAGGCAGAATCAAATGATGGCGAAGATAGATGCTTTGCGAGAAAACAATGAGGAATTGCGTAAGGCCAATGAGGAATTGCACAAGAATCTACAATAACTTGATCAACGTTCTACAAGGGAGCGAGTTCCGAGAGCACAACCAAGAGCTCGTCCCAATCCATTCTCGTAGGCGATCATGGATGCGCTTGTACCGCCACAGTACATAATGCCTAAGATCGTTTTCACGAGAGTAAAAGACCTTGAAAAGCACCTTACTGCATTCAACGGCCATATGATCATTTCTTGAGGAACAAATGTTATCCATTGCAAGATGTTCAAGGGTAAGTTCACATGTATAACCCTGCAATGGTTTAATGGCCTTCTGGACGGCCACATGTCCTTCAACTAGTTTTTCGAGTTGTTCAAGGAACAATTCTGCGTCAACCAGACCAAACCCCTTATCTCATTTGATCTCTTCACCGTGAAGCAGAGACAAGGTGAGTCTGTGAAAAGTTATTTGAACAGGTTTTAGAAGTTCACAGTGAAGCTCCAGACCAACGACGAGCCCCCGATGGTCAACGCCTTCGAGCAGGGAGTCATGGCAGGGCCATGCAGTGACTAACTAATCAGGAATTCGGTAGTGACATTTGCTGAAATACGACGTCAGGTTGTCGCTCACATCAACACGAAGGAGGCAATGGCTGTGAAGCACATTAGCACATATCCAGGGCAAAGCAAGCCTAAGGAGGGTAGCCGATCTCGACATCTGAGGATCAATGAAACCACGACCAAGAAGAGGACGGACTCGAGGCGTGCACCATACCCAAACTAGAAGAACATGTCCAATGCGAGGCTCGAGAAGATTTGACATTTCGACCCAAGGAGTTGCTGAACATAGTACGGGTTGTGGAAAAAACTAAAGTTCCCCTAGAAGTCTGACAAGAATTTGGGGCCACAAAAGGATGCTTGGTGCGAATTCCAAAATGGATTTGGGCACGATGTGGAGCGATGTATAGTTCTGGGTTATCAGTTGGCAGGTTTCGTGAAGGACGAATTCTTGAAGGAATATCTGGAGGGGGACTAGGAAGGGATGAAGGAAGAGGTTGCTCTCAGGGACTAAGTTCTTGAGGTACCAATCCATGGTGAGCTGAACAACCTCTCAGAAGGATTCTCGGGAGGGGGTGCATTGCCTCTAAGCGTAAGAAATACGCGAGAGAAGTGATGATAGTAGAGGTGATGAGACCTGACCAACTGCTAGAGCTCGCCCTCTACTTTACGAGCTTTGACTTGGAAGATGTGGTCCCTCATGAAGATGATCCGGTGGTGATATCCTTCATCACCATAGGAAGTAAAGTACATTGAGTTCTCATTGATCAAGGGAGCTCAGTTGATGTAATGTTTTGGTTGACATTCAATAATTTGCAATTGTCCCCTGACCAATTAAGGTTGTATGATGGTTACTTGTTTGGCTTTGCGAGAGATCAGGTGGATGTATGAGGACATGTCAAGCAGAGGATGACTTTTTCAGATGGCACCCCAGCTCGTACGATTAACATCAGGTATATTGTAGTTAATGTTGTCTCGGCCTACAATTTTCTTTTCGGAAGACCCTCCTTGAACAGGTTAGGCGCGATGTCCTCAACGAGGCACATGATGATGAAGTTTCCCTCCTTGATGGAGGCGTGATCACCATCAAGTCTGATCAGAAGGCGGCAAAGAAGTGCTACGAGAGCAGCCTAAAGAGTAGAATGGGAGTGTACTCAATCTTTGTTCAGGCGAGAGAGCCAGAGGAGATCACACAAGCTGAAGTCGCCAACGAGAGCCGACCTGGACCCGCTGGTGAGGTTTAGGAAAAAGTGATAGGAGGCAAGAAGTTCAAGCTCGGCACGTCAATATGTCAAGAATTACAAGACAAGATAGTCGAGGTAATATCGAAGCATATGGATGCTTTCGCTTGATCATCCACGGACATGCCCGGGATAAACCCAAATTTCTTATGCCATAGGCTCACTAAGGACAAGAAGGTCAGACTGGTAGTGCATAGAAAAAGGAAGTTTAACGAGGAAAGGCGTCTGATCATCAAAGAAAAAACGCAAAAGCTTCTGAATGTTGGCCACATAAGGGGTATCCAATATCCTGAGTGGTTGGCCAACGTAGTATTGGTACAAAAGGCTAATTGGAAGTGGAGAATGTGTGTCGACTTCACTGACTTAAACAAGACCTGTCCCAAGGACTCTTACCCGCTGCCGAGCATAGATTCCTTAGTGGATAGTGCCTTAGGTTGTCAATTGTTGAGTTTTTTAGATGCGTTCTCAGGGTACAATCACATATGTATGCACCCCCGAGATGAGAGCAAGAATGCCTTCATTACCGAGATCTCCAGCTATTGCTACAAGGTCATGCCCTTTGGTGTCTCTAGAATGATGGTGCCACCTATCAAAGGTTGATGGATAGAATTCTCGCCTCAATTATTGGGCAGAATGTGCAGGCGTCTGTAGACGACATGGTCGTCACTCATAAGAGAAGGATCAGCACATCACTGATTTGGAAGATCTGTTCACCACGATAGCAAAGTACAACTTGAAGTTGAACCCAGAAAAATGTGTATTTAAGGTGGAAGTAGGGAAGTTCCTTGGGTTTTGCTCACTAAATGAGGTATAGAAGTGAACCCGGACAAGTGTGCAACTATCATAAGAATAAGGAGCCCTGTCAGTGTGAAGGAGGTCCAATAGTTGACTGAACAAATCGTTGCCTTCTCTCTATTATTGCTAGCTAGTGGAGATAAGGGATATCCTTATTTCTAATGCTTGAAGAAGAATAACCATTTTTGTGTGGACGCGTGAGTGTGAAGAGGCCTTCATCAGGTTGAAGGACTACTTGTCTAACCCACCTGTCCTCTGTAAACCACTGCTAGGTACTCCTCATCGTCTTTACTTTGCAGTCACAGATCGGACAATCAGCTCGGTCATTGTGCAAGAGCAAGACAAGGTCCAAAAGCATGTCTACTTTATGAGAAAAGTGTTGTAAGGGCCAGATCAAGAGGAATGCAAATAAGTATAGCCTAGTGGATGGAAAGTTGTTCCGTCATGACTATACCCATCCCATTCTCACTTGCGGAAGTGAAGATCAATGTACACACATCATGGCAAAGCTTCATGAAGGCATTTGTGGGATTCATGTGGGAGGAAGAGCTCTCTCGTTTAAGGTCGTTCGAGCTGGGTATTATTGGCCAACCATGAAGGAGGATTATGTGAGACATGTTGATTGGCATCATTCATCACCTGAGGAGTTGCAGTCAATATATAGCTCATGGCCTTTCCATACCTGGGGGATAGAAGGCACCCATAAACATATTTTTTTCCTGTTACATATGCTTTTAATTGAGATTAGATTCTCATGAGATAAAGTTGTTACAAAAGATAAGTTATAAAAGGGGTTTGAGACCCCAGGTACAGATACGTTGTTTCTGAACCTGGAACTAAATACTTCTTAAATTTTAAACCCTTACTGACTTGATCGTCGGAGTGTAATCAACAAATAAGGTCCTCTCTGTTTCAAATGAAGCCACATTTCAATGCAACAAGCCGTAGAACCGACTCCAGAAGAGACTGACCGGAGCTAGAGCTTGTCACCAAAGTCAACTGGCGACAAAATCAATCGGTGAGAACAATTAATAATATTAATAATAACAATAACAGTATTATTAGTATTAATCGTAATAATATGATTAACAATAATAATAAAAATATTAATAATAATAATATTTTTTATTATCAATAATAATCACAATATTAAGAATATAAATCATAATCATAATAATAATACTAATAATGAGAATAATTATAATAATCGTAATATGACAACAAAATTTGTCTTGTGTAGTGGTTATAAGTTTTATGTTTACTCATAGGACCTAAGATTCCTTCTTTTAAATAGGTTATTAATAATATTAATATTAATAATAATAATAATAGTAATAATAATAATGATAAGAAATTATGCACTAATTAAAACACTTTGTTTAAAATTATAATAAAAAGTGTTGCCTAAATGTTGACAAAAAAAAGTGTTGCGTATTTTACTAGTTTAAGGTAACGATTTTGAAAGCAAGCGTGACCATAGGACAAAAATCGTTGCTTTTGAGCTACGCTCACGGCAAAATACTCCATGTATTTCTTGTAGTGCATAAAAGATAACATGATGAATTTGCATTTCATGTAGAATCACAGAAGCCATGGACTATGTTTACTAATCAAGTTACTATTTGGGTTCATTCCATCTTTAGCAAGTCTAAGCCTAATATTTCTTAGATCATTGTCGAAATTTGGGAATAGTGAATCATTTTTTCTTTCATTGAAAACCATCTACTAAATGCCTTAAATGACCATCTTTTTATATCCATTTGCATGTCATCTAATCAGTTTTGCATCATTCACATTAATGAATAATTGTTTCAACATTAAAATTATAGGAAAATATCAGCACCCTTCCCAACATCATATTCAGAATCACCATCTTTCTTCTTGTATCGTGATACCACATTGTGGTTGCTAATGTAACTTTTCAAATTCTTTCTTGTACAACACAATCGTTTGGACATGCATGAATCTTTATATACTTCATACTCATCAAACACAATATTTTCGTCGCATCATAATTACATGTTGGCATCATGTTACCTTTTGAAAGAATGTTACTTAGTAACAAAATAAATTATGTTTCCTTTTAATCATCTAATGTGAACATTAACCCTTGAATGCTTTGTGACTAATTCTTCAATTATCTTTTTCACTTTGATTCTTTTTTATTGAAGTAGACGCTGAGATAGGAAATGTTTCTCTTGAAGTAATGTTCGTGTCATCTTCTTTTGATATTTCGTTGAAGCTCTTTGAATTATTTCCTTTCTTTTCATTCCTTTGAATGTTTATATTTGTCTATATATATATATATATATGGAATGAGTTTAAATCACGTTCTTCACTTATTAATCACATACTCATTATTTCAAATAATTTCCTTAACTAAGGGAATTAGAATGTTGTGCATGATCTATTTCAATTTTGAATCTTCATATTGCATATCTTTCATTCTTATATCAGACACTGAAATCATAATGTTCTGATATGATCTCCAAATACTTCTTTGCCACATGATTGCTTTCAGAATAAATTCGTTGCATGTATTTCCTCTAAACAATGACTGAATGAACGCTTTAATGCTTGATTGTACAAGTCTTGTTCATCAGTTTCATTGTTTCTTTAACCAGAGATTGTGTATGGAAACTCTGGATATTGACTTTGTACGCGTCTTTATGTTCTTAAAACACATTTCTCTTGAATGTTTTCCACAAAACATATTTCGAAAAACCTTATAATGTATGTGACGAATGTGCTTTATTTTTTGAAATCTTTCTAATAGTATTTATATTTGAACAATAAAACATAAATGTATTAAAAAAAAGTTTATAATCACTTAGAATATTATCACTTAGGAAAACATTAAAGCACATATATTTTCATAATATCAATTTTGCACCATATTTCAAATCAATTTTGCACCGTATTTCAAATCAATTTTGCAAACACATTAGATTCTTAGTTTCAATTGTTTGTTTTGATTTAACTCATTTTCACTTAATTTTCAATATCAAAATGAGTTTAGAAAACATTTGATAATCATTTGATCATGTAAGTACTTAAATTACTAAGTATAGAAACTTCCCTATGAAATGATTGACCAACGTGTGATCGTCTTTCATGTTGACTTGATCATTGTCTGATGCGTTCAAGGATTTCAGCGTTTGTCAATTGTTTTAGCTCTCTCTAACATTGTATGTTAATATTGGTACATTATGTTCTTTTGTACACATCGTCTACCATGCTTTATGATATCTTTATATAGCTATTCAATGTTTGAACATCACCTAGTGAGTTCCTCTGAGAAAATGTTTGTCATTTTTATTGGTGGTCTGCTGACCATGACTAGGAGTTTTGGTTTCTTTCATTCTCCATGTTCATTGGTGTCTATTAATCTTTTGTTCACACTAGTGTTTGCCACTATCTGACACTTTGTGTAACATCAGCTTTCTCCTTTAATGACACAATTGTCTAGCATTCATTCTTTGCAACGTCTAGCACATGTATCATTTAATATTTCCATTTATGAAGACTATGTTTTAGCATGTTATATGTTACATCGTCTTATTTCTCCTGTCAATGTCTATTTGTTCATAATGTTTGTTAACTCTCATGATCGTCTTATATATGATTTTTAATGACTTTGTACATGAGTGACCTTGGTTATGCATACAACACATCTTATAGTGTTTTTGTTATAGTCAAAACTTTTAGACTCTCAATCTAATGAGTGATAGATCATATGGTCTCTTTACAAGTGCATCCTGGATACAAAGGCATTTCTGCATTATTGCACAAATGTTCATACACATGCACATGTTTGAAGACATCATCACCAACATCACAAATCACTTCCTCTAGTTGATCTTGTACTTCTAAATCCACTTCTTCTGCTTCTGTTTAAGACACATGTGCACTTGACATCTCTATTAATTTACCATGTCATGTCCACTTTGTGTAACTCTTTAGGAATCCATCAAAGAAAACATGCTCTCGTATTACTTCAGTGGGTAGTATTCGCTTTAAACTATTAACACATGAAAAATAGAATATTCCATTTGATCCTGCCTGTTGACCAGAACGCTGGAAACTGCCTCGTCAAAGGATCGACGTGTGCACCGCTTCACACCTCCGTTCCTCTTCGAGATCCACCTCAAGAACCTGCAAAGAAACAGAGCG
>Ga0123342_1004644_pt1 | contig 20731 bp, 10 predicted proteins | sample Turbeawhitnodule_FD_89960 | JGI IMG/M metagenome (GOLD analysis project Ga0123342, IMG submission 89960) | Root nodule microbial communities of legume samples collected from Mexico - Turtle bean Mexico white nodule | ecosystem: Host-associated > Plants > Roots > Nodule | place: Mexico: Nepantla...
TTGTCCAGGCAAACAGTCTCAATAAACCAGGAGATAACTTCAGGGAACCCATCCCGAGGGCCCATCGCATGTCTTCTATAGAAGCGAACTCAAACTCATAGAAACCCTTTCCAAGAGGAATTGTTTTCCATGGTCCAAGAGCTTTCCATACCGGCTGCAACTTTTTAGTTAAATCCAGGTGTGTGAGATGTTTATCCCCCTTAGATAGAATAACCCGACCATGGAGATGGGTTTTTCAATCCTCAAGACCAACCAAGTAATCTGCCTCATCAATCCGGACAACAATCATGTCACCCTTAATACAAAGGGTAGGTAGCTGGGACAAAGGAATGTCACATGTATTTCCCAAAGCCTGAGCAAAAGTCTTCCTTTGACCGAACATAGAATATACGTCTTGCACCGCACCACGTCGTCTTCTACAGCTCTCGCACCACCAGCAAACCACCGTGTCTCCCACTGTAGCACCGCTGCACCTCCAGTTCTGCTGCCGCCAGGAAACCCTAAAACCCCAAAATCTTCAATTTAGGGTTTGGGTTTCGCGAATTTACGTTTTCTTGCTTCGATCTCCTTTATTCCCATGATATCTTGTTTATCAATCCAATAATTCGGTATTGTTTTGATCTTCCCTTACATGATGATGAAGATGAATTCATTTACTCTTACGGCTTTATTGGTCGTGGATTATCCGATTATTTAGTTATTAAAATTGATTCAGAAGCAAACTATCAATGAAAGACAACTCCAAAGATGACTTAAAAGAGTAAAAGAGTTTAAACAAAGCAAAGTCACCAAGAAAAAAAAAACATTCAGAATAAGTAAAATGCGATCACCCATAAATTTTGTAAATGAACAAAAAAGTTTTACTTACATGAAAGAAAATATGAACACCATTGATACATTTTTAATGTCTCATAAAATAAAGAAAATAATAAGAATGAAATAATAAAAGATAAATATAATAAAAATGATGTAATTATTGGGAAAAAAGGTATAAAAAAAATAAAATTTCCAATTATATATTTGAATTTTGAAGATCCTTGTATAAGTTACTATGATCCAAGTTTTTACCTAGGTTACCCTTCTCCAAGTTTATTTTTTCTAATTTTTCTAGATGATGTATCTTATGATATACATGACTTAAAATGTTTAATTTCATTTAAATAATGTTTTTTACTTGTGTGGAGATGGTACGTGTGATGAACATGGGGTGGGAATAATTTTTTGTTCACAATTTGAATTGATCCTTTCGGCCTGATAATAATGGTTTTGTACATAGTTAAAATATATTTGAGAATATATTTTTGATTTTAGAATTTTATTCTTGGGTGATAAGATTTGAAAAAATTTCTTAAAGTTGTAAGGATTTTTTTTAATATTGGTTTCTTTTCTTTTTTTGTTATTCTTTTGTTTGAATTTTGAAATAATTATTTTATGTGTGTATTTTTTTTATTATGATTATAGTGAATTTTAGAAAGAGGACGTGTTTTATTCAAGAAATTTAAAAGATCTAATTTTTAATTTGAATGTTATAAGAAAAGTTGATTTAACTGTCATTTAAAAACTATATTCGGTTTTAAGTTTTAAGGTGAATATTTAACTATGATTGAAAACTACAAAAGAAAGTAAAATATTCAGAATAGAATCAATTCAAAAAGAGAAATATTTTAAAACCATTTTAAATACTTATAAATCAATTAAAATTGAATTTTTGCTTAATTTTATATTTTATTCGTTTCTTAATTAATTAGTTTAGTTCAAATTTTATATTAATTTTTTTAAGCAAACCAAATTAAACTATTTATTCCATTAAACTATAATAACATTGTACATTTAGAGTTAGATAACAACTAAAAAATATATTTATTAACATTTTTATGTGTTAAAAATATATAATATTTGTTGAATATAAATAAATAATATTTAAATTTATGTGTTCAGTTTTGTTAAAGTAAATATTTACTAAAATACATTTATGTTTCTTGTGTTTATAATGAATAGATTCTATTGTATTTTTTATAAAATCTAAATTTAATAAAATTAACAGTATATTTTATAAAATAGATATGGTTGTTAACAATCTATCATTTTTATTTTTAATATTTCAAAGATGTTATTTCTTGTTATGTGATGTTGTTAAAGTTTCAAATTGTTTAATTACATCGCAATAGAAAATTTATATTTAAAATAATATTTGTGTATTATTATTATAAGTTGATATTTTAATTTTAATTTTAATTCTATTACTCAATATGCTATATTTTAAAGTTTTTTTTTTAGGATTATATTTTAAAGTTTTTAATCTATCATTTGAAAAAAAATGCATTTAAAAATATCTTTTTAAATAAGACGAGCTGTGATTAAAATATATTAGAAAATTCATTTTGGAAATCCGGATTTGTATTTATGGAACATTTTTTAAAATATGTTTTCAGATTTTATTTTTTGGATTTTTTTTGTCTGAAAGAATTTTTTATATTTTGAATTTCTTTTTCCAAAATAAAGAATAATTTTGAAAATTTAAAAGTGAATAGAATGCATGTTCAAAAAAAAATTTAAAAATTGAGAATAGGAAGAATTAACCATCGTTTAAATATTAAGTTACTTATTATATTTCACTCATGTGGAAATGTGGAAATATTTATGTTTTATATACATAAATTTGTGTTGTAACATAATCATATTATAATTGTTAGACATTCAACTATTTTTTTTTAAAATTAAACACTTCATTAATACTTGTTTCCAAAAATACGAAACCTAATTTCTTAAAGCATCAGAGTTTCAAATATGAACTAAAAAGAAAAACTAAAACTAAAACGTTTACTGCGAAACAGAAAGTTCCCGCAATTGCGATATTGCACAACTTCAAATTTTTTTAATTTCTGAACTTTTAGTATACATTAATATAAGGAATTTCTCTTAAAATTATTTCAAAATATTTATACAAATTTACGATATTGCTGATTGAAGTATAGATTGCTTCAATTATTTTTCAATTGTATTAGAAAAATTATTACTATTTTATTTTATAAATTAATAACTTCAATTTCTTTAGTCATTAAGAATCACATTGTTAAAATATTATATTCTTCAATAATATTACATTTGATTTATTGTGATAAAAAATATAATTATTTTAAACATATTTAATTAAAAAAAATATAAATATAAGTAATAAAAGATTAACACAAATAGTAATATAAATTTTGTATTTAATTTTTTCCACATTTTAATATAATTAAATAATAAAATAAAAAATCTATCTCCTTTTCTATTAAATACAAAATTCAAGATATTCTCTAAATTCTTTTCCTATTTTATCCTTACTTCATATTTTGTTTTATTAATTTATTTTGGTTATCTATACCTATAGAGGAGATTTCTCATTATAACTTTTTGTTTGTATAAATTTATTTTCCTATTTTATCTTTGTAGCTGAAAAGGCATGTTGGCATGGGGGTCATCTTTAAAACTTCTTCCCACAAAGGAACTTATTGATATATATATATATACCCCATTTTAGGGTGGAAGGAAGAGTGTGATGATAAGAAAAAAAAGATAGAGAGAAAGAGACAAATTTGATAACTGATATGATGGAAAAATAAGAGAGAAACAGCAAGAAATGATGTGGAATAGAAAGTGATTGTATGGATGTTATTGTTGTGTTGAAATTTCTGTTTTGCGTTTTTTGACTTGTTCCTTTTGTTTCTAATGTCATTATTATCAGCTATCTTGATCTACCGATTCTTTGCTGTTTGTAAGCCAACTTTTATCCTCCTTTTCTTTTTGTAAATCTTTGTTCTTAATATCAAGAAAAATTCCCCTCAGGACACCAGATTCCTTGTTCTATGAAGCACCTCCATTTGTGACACACATTGATCACCCTGCAATTGCTGCTCTGACTAAGTATTAGTCCAAAGTTTTCCCACCCAGCAACACTCCTGGAGTAAGCATCTTGGATATGTGTAGCAGTTGGGTAAGAGTTTTAGTACCTCTGGTCTCTCCAATGTTGCATTGCATATACATATTGTCATAAATCTCCACTTTACATTAGGTCAGCCATTTTCCACCAGGATACAAGCAAGAACGAGTGGTGGGATTAGGCATGAATGAAGAAGAGATGAAGAGGAACCCAGTAAGATAATACTGTGTAATGTGGTGATCATTGATCTTTAATTTTGGAACTGGAACTGAATTTGGTATTCTTAAGGTGACTCTCAGATCATTTTTCCAGATCCGTATGCGGTCCAATAGCCTGAATTCAAATAAAAAATAGTGACATAGCTATGTCTCAGGATTCTCAACATTTTAATTTTGACAGAGAAACGTGGACCTATTAATTGAAGTTGATGTTGTAGGTTCTCACAGTGTGCTGTGCAAGACTTAATTGTAAACCCCAAACTGCCATTTGAGGATAACTCTTTCGACATCATCACTAATGTGGTAAAAATACTTTTCCATAAAGTAACTTTGATGGTTGAAATTATTTCAAGTGGTGCATGTAATTTGTTCACATCGCACATTTATGTGGTGCATGTAATCATCTGATCCAAACTAAATAATCTGTACTCAGAAACTTTCTGGACCATTCAAGCCATCTGGTATCTACAATCCACCTTCCAGATTAGGAAATTATGTCTAGAGGTTCCTTGAGGTGACTAGAAAACAAGGAAAAAAGATGCTAAAGAAGGCTACACGAGCAAGCATAAGTGCACATATGGATATACTCATCTATTTTATACCGAACCTAAATGTTTCTAACCAATGAACTTAGCAGAAAGCAATCTGCCAGAAATTTCATACTTACAAAGATGCAACTTCAATTGTGCTTCACTATTTTACATCATTAATTTTCACAAAAGTGTCCCTTTTAGTTATAGATGCCAGTTTATACCGTCAATGAATTTTTTAACAGTCATCTCGTTTATAACCAATGAACTTAGCACAAAGCAATCTGCCAGAAATTTCATACTAAGAAATATGCAACTTCAATTGTGCTTCACTATTTTACACCATTAATTTTCATAATAGTGTCACTTTTAGTTATAGATGCCAGTTTATACAGTCAATGATTTTTTTAACAGTCATCTCGTTTAAATCATATTCAAGATCTGTTACTCCTCATCCACTAAGATTCACTCTCAAATTGTCTTAATGTACACAAATGTTCCTTTATTTCATATTTCATATAGACAAACATTTCATCTTTACACCAGTGCCAGTTCTTTAGACGACGTTTCATCTTTTATTGATCTTGTACATGTCCTGTTCTACTCATGATGATTTCATTGATGATTTTAGCTTTTCAAACCGATGCTTCTGGACAAAGGCCATTTCTATATGGACATCAACTGGGGATGCTGATCATGTTTTGTTGGATCATATTTCCATTATGCTGGAGGATTTGAACCTCCTCAGGTGGTAATTACATAATTGATATTTTCTTTCCATACTCAAGTGAAAGACACTTAGCTATCTGCACTGTCACAATTATTTTTCCCATTTAGTTGTAGGAGGACACATTTTATGGGGACAAGGTTGAAGAAGCACTAATCTTTAAATTCCATTCTAAAATCTAACTTCCTCCTTTGTTGCACATTTCCTAACTCGAGTATTCAGTTTAACAGATCACGTCGTAGGATAGTTCAAAGTATTACTGGTGTGATTCAGGAATAGGAGAATGCTATAATTTGTGAAGTGGCATTGGGTGATGGTTTAATTTGTAGAAGGACACCAACTGAGAAAAGATTGAGGTGTACTGAACACAAAGGAATGAGAGCTAATGTTTCCATTGCCGAAGCAATCAGAGTACCCAAGTCAGAGAACAATGTTTCACAAACAGTGGTTGGGAGTCCAGTTGATGAAAGTTTGACAAACACCAATATATGTGGAATCATCTTAAATGATGGCTCCACCTGTAGAAGGCAACCAGTTAAAGGAAGGAAAAGATGCATGAGCACAAAGGGAGGATAATTGGTGCATATATTCAAAATAAGGAAACGGATACAGATACCAAAATGTTAGCCATGGTGTAGAAGATTCTCTACAAACACTGGTAGGGAGTCCTGTTGATGTATTTGTGGAATCATCTTAATACAAGACAACCAGTTAAAGGAAGAAAAAGGTGCCATGAGCACACAAAGGGAGAAGAACTCGTGCATCTTTTCATGTAAATCAGAAATAACTGGCATTGCAAAATTTCTGCATAACAAGTGCCATGCTTAAACCCGAAAATGAGTTAGTAGAAGTTTAGACAGAGAATGTTGCTGCTAGCAAATCCTAGGGATGTAGGTGATGACCTGCTAGATGACTTGGAGTTTCATAACTGAACAGCTGATCTCTATTGAAAAGGCAAACCACCAGTTGTAGGTAATAACAAAAATTCTTGCAGCACAAAATGCATTGATCAGATTCTGGAAGACTGAGATATGTTTGTATTAGGGAAATTTCACTTATAATTCTCTGAAGGCAAGGAAATATGTAATACTAGTTGTTACCTATTGTTGTTGTTGTATTGTAGGAATAATGATTGTTTATCATCATCGTAAATGCCAATTCTTTAACTATTATGGTCAGAAAATATGCTCATTATGCCAGCAGCAGCATCTCAGATACCTGTAGTTGTAAATGTCAATGGTTTCTCAATCTTTCTTTCCTACGCGAGTACAAGATTATAAATATGTTGTTCTTTTAGCACTAAAGATTACAAAAGTGCCAACAGATATTTAAACCATCAAGTTGATTCGGGCCTGTATTATCTGTTACTTTATCAGTTAAGCCAGTCTACACTAACCAACCTGGCATATGCTAATTATGAGTCAATGGCCCAGGTTATTTGTATTGATATTGAGAAAATTATTCAACCAATTTAGTCAGCCTTGCACAAGATTTTATCTGTTGATCCATTGCCTGTCACGGCTCAACTCTTGTGTGCCACTTGTTTGAAATTGGTTGCATTAGTCAGCATTAGTGTCTAACATTAGACAACACTTTTACCCAAAAATACCAAATAAGCGTTAAAGTAATCAATCAATAAAAAAGAGTAAATACAACAGTAGACTGCATTAACCTAAATCTCTACTTTCTTTCCCAACTTTGAGATCCACATCACTAAATATATGTGCTTTTACAGTTTCAACTTAAACGATTATTTTTATTCTTTTATCTAACTTATTGAGTTCTATTAGTTTTTGAAGAGAGGTTGGGCTAAAGAATACCTTGCATATAAAAAGTATTTATTAGACACTTCTATAATATTGTCACAGTGTCAATTTTCATGAAGACAAATAAAAGAACCATGGCTTGTTTATGCAGACAAAAAATATAGAACCCTTATTTGGGTCAGTTTATCACACAAATGAACCAAATACTCTTCATAAAGTCTAGTATTATCACATTATTTGATGTACCGTCTCCTTTGAGCACTAATTTGATGTATATTCAGGATACTAGCATAACACAAATTTGAAATGAAAACAGCCAAACATGGAGAGGTTTTATAGGTTTACCGTACTTAAAAGAGACAAGCATTTGCCAATTAAGAAGAAAACACATGTCTATAGCCTGGTATCAAGGTCTAACTTTTATAACCCCGAATTATTACAAAACCAACCTCCACAGTCTCACATGAACTTCCTGTACGGCCTACCATTATCTTCATCTTGCATATGCTGTAAAAATAACAGTTGAAGTTTACACTAAATTATTTAGTTAACTGCAAAGAAAAGCATTCACATGTACACCCAAAAAGCAGGTTAAAAAATAAAAGTGAAAACAAAATTTAAGAATAGCACGCCATTCATGATCATGCGTCCTACAGTTGAAAGTACATTACAATTACAACTGAAAGATAGAACAGAGTTAGACCGATTAAGCCATACAGCAACTTCAAAACAGAAATAACATTTGATATGATGAATCGTGTGAAGGCAAAATATTTCAATCAATATTAGTAAACAGTTTAGTTACCGCCCATGATCCATCTCGATTTTCTCGAGAATTTAAATAATGCAACCAAATAAATTAAGCACAGAAAATTAGGGTGTTTAATTTGTATTTTCAAAATTTTCTTAGTTTTGAAAATGAAACTGATAGAGGGTGGTTCAAGACAGAATAGATGAATATTGCTAAAGCCCTAAATTGTGAAGAGGAAGTGAGTAGATGAATTGTGCAGACATACACATATATAGAGAATGACGAAACCTAATCGAAATCGAAATCGAAATTGAAATTGAAATTGACATTGAAAGAGCAACATGTTAAATACGGATAAGATAGGGGAAAGGGAACTGACGAATTCACGGACAATGCCCTTGTAGACAAGGACGGGAATGGCGATGCCGAAGATGCCAACAAGGGCGAGGTTGCGGCGAGTCCAACGGAAATTCAACTCCAGATTCTCTCTAGCAGTGCCCCACTCCTCTATGAATTTGTTCTTGTTTGCTTCCATTCCTCCTCCCATCTCTCTCTCTTCTCTTCTTCCTAATCAGATCAAATCCCTCCTTCTCTTCTTCCTCCTTCCTTCCTCCCCTCTCCCACACTTCACACTCTGGAAGTTTCTTCCTGCACCCGGACAGTTTTCTTCCAGCACCCCTACATTTTCCTAAATACCTAAATTACCCTTCACAGTTGTTGGTGGTTGTAGAGGAAGGATGTTTTGTAAGGAAAAAGTGTTTCGGAAATAGAGAATGTTTTGTAAGTAAAAGGTGTTTCGAAATAGAAAATGTGAAAGACAAAAACATTCCAAAATACCTTTTTAGGACACATTTTTAGACTTTTGGAATGGTAAATTCGAAATTCATAAAATGTGTTTTGAAAAGGATATTCTGAAATGGTTACGGATTGTCCTTTAAGAAAATAGATTAGATACTCCCATTTTTAGAATGTAATATGCATGTACTCCTCCATTTCATTATGAATTTGTCATTTTCACAAATATTAGAGAATATCAATTTAAGAAAAAAAAAAAACTAAACCTCAACGAACAATGCTTCCAAAACCACCAATTAACCACTGCAATGACGTCGAAAAACACACATGTTTGTCTATGTCAAAGCACACTAGTAAATTAATTTACTATTTGATGCAAGAGTATCTATTGTTCTCATCCTAGTAATGTACGTGCTTAGTTGTTATTGCTAATGCGTTGTACTTGAGCATAGAAAAGGGCCAATAGTTCAGAAATCACTATTCCACGTGATGAAGAAATCCCCATAACAAGTCTTGGATCACAAGATGCGGATAGTACAAATCCTACTAAATATGATACACTTGCTTAGTTATTTATTTTTTAAAAAACTCTCAAGTTAGGCATCATTATCAAACTTGACATCAGCTAGGTTGCACCTCAAGTATCAACAATCATCTGCCACCACATGAAAAAAATTATTATTATAAAAGAAAAAAAGAAATAAAGAAAGGAAATACAAGCAAATACGAGGAGACTAGACCAAAACTCATATATAAAAACCTAACAAAAATGACACTTAGGTAATCTATACCTATTAATAAAGAATTATAAGAAAATACTAGATGGAAGCCTATTATACCAATGAAATTGTTCTCTATGAATAAACCCTAAATCAGCAAGTTGGTCAACACATGCATTACCTTCATGAAATATGTGAGAAATCTTAAACCTAATTTTTCCACAGTAATCAAGGCAAGTGTTCCACCTATTACAAAGAATCCAAGGAATGTTAGTCCTAGCAGTAAATGCAGCACAAACCAAGGCAAAATCACATTCAAGTCATAAACTAGTAAAACCCATCTTTTTAGCTTCTTTAATGACATGTATAACTCCATAAAATTCAACAACCAAAACAGCCTAAATATAAAGGAAATTGAGAAACCACCAATAAAATACCCCATACTCCCACGAAAAATACCACCACAAGCAACAAGACCAGGAGAACCCCTAGTAGTACCATCAATATTAATTTTAACCCAACCCGGTGAAGGAAATTCCCATCTAACAGGAAGAGGATGAAGAACTTTTCCACTACGAGTATTAATATTAAAGAACATAAGCGCATTGAAGTCGACCATATCATTCCTCATAGAGCTTTTAGAAGAATTACCCACTAGGCAAGTGAAATCCTTAATGGTGGAAATTACCCTGTAAAGATCAATCTTAACATGAAATCTAACATAATTTCTCATACACCATATCATCCAAATAGAGAAGGTAATCACAATAAGTTTAATCAAATTAACCAAAGGACTACAATCGCTCAAGGAAAATCATCCACATTAGAGAAGTGAGAATTAAGAAAAATTTGCCGAAATTCTAAACCAGCTATTTGTAACTCTATCTCTGCCTTAAGCCAATTCCATATATGCAAAACATTAGGATATTCAAAAAATAAATGTTGAATAGATTTTTCCTACTTTTCACAAAGAGTACACATAGAACATAAATGCAAACCTCTGTGTAAATTTGTTGATCCCTAGGAAGCCGCCCATGAAAAAATTTCCAAAGTACCAGAGTTTTTGGAAGGAGGAATATATCGAGACCAAATGATCTTACTCAAACCACAAGAAACTCCTGGATCTAAGAAAAAAATTCCTAGCAGATTTGAGAGTAATATGACCATAGTCTTTCAGAGTCCAATTAGGAGTATCCTGTTCCTGCCTAATCACGATATGTTCAAAAACTGATTCACCTGTTGTAAAGTTGATGGAATAATCCAATCACAACCATTTCAAAATTGGGAAACTATAATCACCAGGGTTACAAAACCATTAGGTACCCTTGCAATTAAGAACTGTACTCCAAAATCCAATTCTGATCTTTCCTTTTGTGACTTGATTCTTTATCCTAATGATTCTTGGTCTTTAAGAGTACTCGCAAAAAAGCAAGATCAAGTAGCAAGATTTGGTCCTCTTACAAATTTGGGTCCATAGGTATTAATTGGATCATTAGAATCCTTAGAATTCCTAGGAACCCATTTTAGAATACCTTTGAGGACAGAAAATTTCCTAACTCTGCAGAATCTGACAAAGTGGCCCTTTTTCATACAATATAAGCATGAAACAATCGGTTGTTTTGACTTTTCAATTAGTTGTTTTTCAAGGAAGGTTGAAAAAGGCTTTGAAACACCACTTTTCTTGCTCTGTGGATTAAAACCCAAACCAGCTTTACCAAAGACACATTTTTTAGAAGAAAGAACAATTTCAAAGTTAGAATTTCCTTTAGAAAGCTTGTCCACGATTTTCACAAGATAGTGGACCTTCTTTTCATGAGATTCACAATTTTCACAAACACTTGAGTCACATTTGCAAGAAGAGTTTTTGTAAATCAGTTCCATCTAACTCTTCTTCCAATGCTTTGACTCTTATTTCCAACCAATTATTCAAGCCTTTCAACCGGTTATTTGAAAGGGCCAGCCTATTAGCTTTTTCATGAGTTTCTTTAAAAGCATCAAGAAGTTGGCTATAGTTTTCAAAATTAATTGAAATGTTGGAACCTACACTGCTTAGTTTAGTTTCTTCTTTTTCCAATTAAACAAAGATTTGCTTCTTTATCTCCTGAAGATGAGCTAGAGGAAGAAACTTCATTATCTTGCCAAGCAATGTAGACTTTTTTGGCTTTGCCTTTCTTGCTTGCTCCTCTTTCTTTATTCTCATTGTTAGGGCAATCAGCAGGTATATTTGTTAGAATTAAAATCATTAAGTTTCTTGCTATTATACCTGTTGGAAGATTGATTCTTGTTGCTGTTTTTCTTCAGGAATTTACTGAATTTCTTGGTCAACAAGCTCAGCGTTTCTTCAGCCTGTTCATCTCTAATTCATGTTCTCTGAGCTTCCCAAACAGTGAAGTTGTGGTCATAGATGTTAAATCTTTAGACTCAAAGATAGTTGTGACCTTGGGCTTGCAAGATTTGTCAAGGCACTTAAGGATTTTGATGTTGAGTTCCTCATTTTCAAACATCTTTCTAAGACTCATGAGGTGGTTGATAATATGGGTAAACTTCTTTTGTACTTCAACAATTGTTTCCCTTTTCTGCATCCTAAACATCTCATATTCTTGCTTTCATGCTCAGTCCATTGGGACCAAGGTTTTTTAGAAACCACTTTATCATTTTCAAGCATGGGAGCAAAAGGACCATTTTGAATTGCATCCCAAATTTCTTTATCAATTGATTCTACAAAGATCTTCATCCTTACCTTCCAAAAACTTGTAATTCACACCATAGAACAAAGGTGGTCTATTAATAGATGCGCCCTCCCCAAAGGGTAGTTTATCAGCCATGAAAAAAGATTTTAGGATCAAAAATTGAATGACTTGCAAGAACCTAGCTCTTGATGCCAATTGTTAGAATTTGCAGGCCTTAAACAAGAGGAGGTGAATTGTTTATAAAAAAAATTCACAAATTTTAAGGTACAATGAAGGCCAAAGAGAATCAATTAATCAGAAATCTATTCAGTTGAATTTAAAAACAGTTTTCTCAGAAACAACAGAAAATTAACTGGTTGTTTCTGCGAAACAATCAATTGTTTATAGCAGAAGTTATAAACTTCAAGCAAAAACATATTTAAAGAGATGAGGGATAGAGAGATTCACACAGTAAATTTATACTGGTTCACTCTTAGCTAAGAGCTACATCCAGTCCCCAAAAAACCTCTGAGAATTCCACTATGCAATTAAAACACCTTGATTACAACACACACACACCAAAGTGGTGATCTTGAACCCTTCAAGAACACACACCACCTTTGGCAAACACAACACAGAATTCAAAACACCCTCTGAATCTGCACACCAACAATTACATAAATAAACTATCAAGAGAAAAGGAATGATCACACCTGATGCAATCATAGATTGAAAAGAAGAAAATATGGTGTAATCCTTCCTATTCTGCTCTTAGAAAGAATTCAAAGCTTTAAGCAATCTTGGAAAAACTTGATTTGAAAGCAATCTTGTGAATCAATAACAACCAGGAGCGTAAAACAAATTATATATACTCTAATTAGTTGTTTAAAACTTTTATTGCAAGAGTCTAATCAATTTTAAATAAATTAAAACAGATTGAAGTAACTTAACAGAATTTTGTTAAAAAAAATCAAAAAATAATCAGTTGATTTTTCGAAACAACCGATTGAATTGGTTTGACAGCAAATTCAAATAGTTTCAAATTCTTTTAAAAAGTCCCTAAGTGTAAAATAACCAGTTGAAACGACAGTTCAATAGGCTGATTTTCCACTTTCTTTAGATTTTCTTTTCAAAAGAACTTGAATCAAGCAACCTTGGATCAATTCTATGAGTGAATTACAAATTCAAACTACCCAAAACCTGCACACACAAGCAGCAACAAAGCCTTCAACCAATCTTCATGGATTTGGAGACATCAAAGCCTATCTTCAACATAGCTCACACCAACACAAGCTTTATTTTTTTACAAGTGACACAATAGTCAATGAAGCAGCCGAATGAATGTTCCTAGTAATGTCCTCAATCACTCTACTGGTAGCGCCATTGCTCACGCTTGAAAACCTCGAAATCTCATCAGAACCGGAAACAGAGCTTGAGGAAGACATAATACCTTCTAAGAATGGTTACAAATATCTCTCAAACACAAAAATGCAAAAGTAGTAAAAGCAGTGAGGTATATAGGATTTGGGAACAAATTTTATAGTGTTTGAAAATCCCTTCCAAAATGAAACAACACAACATCACAATCGTTGAATTTGAACGCATCCAACGACGAGGGAATAAAACCCTTTGACATCAATGACACAGTAATTGTTGCACACATGAAATGATGCAATCTTTTTGTACAAAAGTGCATTTAATACACAAAATCTCATTTGAAAGCTTCGATAATTCTAAAGTGCCATTTCAACTTCTTCAAAGTCCTTGTAGGCATTTCGTCTTTTTAAAATTCTTTAGGCCTGGGGGGCTAGTGTACTATCAAGGCCGAATGGCCGGAAGGTTGAAATGTTAACAATGAAATGAAAAACTAAACTAAAATGTGTAAATAATAAAACAATAAAACATTGTAGCAAAGCCCAGTGAATAGGCCCAAATATGTACGATATGTTTAATAAATATAACGTACGGAGAATAAAAGCCCAATCAGGTCCAATGCCCAATAAGTGAGTACTATAAATATGAGATCAAATTAAGAGGTAAGTAGAGTGAATTTTATCTGATAATTAAGCAAAATCGATTCTCACTTTATCATCAGAGCCATTTGCAGGTACACACATCCACCTGAGAGCTAACCCTGAGCCCATAAGCAGAGAATTCAAGTTGACCAAGTCCAATAAGTGAGTGTCCATAACTTAAATCCAAAAACAAGCTCAACCCAGTGGACCGTGTAGTTGAAAGCCCAAGCCCAAACTAGGAGACCGTGAAGTCGAGAAGTCCAGAGAGGAAGAAATGAATTGCTTTTAGGCATTGTAAGAACACAAAACAAAGAAGATTTGTGGAGTAAAGAAGGTAATTTTGTATTAAGTTATAAAATGTTGCATGATTTACTTGATTAAATTATAAAATATGGGATGTTTTGTTTGTGCAGACAAAGGCTTCTGGCGCTGCTAAGGCTGGAAAGAAGAAATAAGAATTGAGACATCTTATTTCAATTCTAAGGTTATGTTGGTTTCAGTGCTTTGGAGTAGTTATTTTATCTTATGCTATAATTATAGAATGAGATATTTCAGTACAAGTGTTTATCCTTGTTTTACTTTATAGAATTAATGCAATGTCATGTGAAGTGAAATTCCATTGCTTTAAGACAAGGTAAGGTTGTTGAGTATATGGTTTATTTCTCTTTTGAGATATTATAGTATTTTACATTAGGTATTTTATGAGACATGTTTCCTAAACTTGGCGAACCGACTATTAAGGTTTCCTATCCTTGGTTAAATGAATTAGTTTAGCAAGAAATACTGGATAATTGGACAAAATCTCCACAAGATTTTTTCACTTGAAATTACTGGGATAAAAATGTGAGAGAAAATTATGTTATACAAACGTGTATATAAGAAATTTATTCGTTATCTCCCACAAAAGAAAATTAGAAAAAATAAAGTGACATAGTTGGTTAAATGAAAGGTTGCCCTACTTAACTTATATACTCGAACGACTGAATCGTCCGCCAATGGGTCGGCCAGGAACTTGACCATTCAATCAATTAACCACAATGAGAAGGTCACATGACGACACGTGACTGACCGACCCATGACGACAAACCATGGGTTGACCAAGTCAACAGGGTTAATCAACGATTAGGGGCTGCTTAACACAACCCTAAACAGAAACCAACCCCCTAATTCGGCCCACCAACAAAGGCTCATTAAGGTAATATAAATAGCACAAACCCCAAGAACCAGGTACGTCATTATCTACAGTACTCTAACATCCGAGTGCCGACACCCTAACTAACTTGAGCGTTGGAGTGCTGACACCCTAACCATCCCAGCCTGTGAGACCAAATGACCGAGAGAAGGAAGACGAAGCAAGAAGTTAGCAGTAGTAGTGATCGACCGAAAAGAGTGGAAGAGCAATCGTTCTCTAGACTTATTCAAATGAATTTGTTAGCTAAATTAATGATTTCTTCCCCAACACAACAAATAGTTTTTAATCCTTTTTTACTTTATTACTTGTCTGCTCAACTTTATAATTCAGTTTCTTTTATAATTTTGATTGTAATTCTCATGTATGTGATCATATGTTTTGCTTTGTGCATGTTGATACGAAGATTAAGTGTTTTTTGGGTTTAGTTTCAGTTGAACAAGGTTGTAAGTGGACCAAAAAGCACAGAATTTATTGGTAAACAAGAATCGTGACCGTGGGAGTACAGCAATTATAAATGATTTTCTATGTGTTTTTTTTTATCATAACTTAACAATGCCCATTTTCTTCATTGATTTTAATTTTATGTATTTAACATTTGTAATATATTTCCATGTACCGAGGTCATTTTTACATATGAAGTCTAAGCGTTAAGATTAATACTTGGAGGTATAATGACAAATGGATGGGAATTGCAATTCTTTATCCCTCTGGAGGTAAAATGACAAAGGAATATGTTTAATTAAAAAAAATATTATATGAGAGACGTGGGAAAAAGGTTATTTTCTACTCTCTTTTTTCTCAAGATAGTGACAAATTGGTGAATCAGTGAGAGATAATGGCAGTATACGGTTTGGAAAGATGTGCTGATTACAATCTGCCACGATATCAATTTATAGTGGTCAAAACAATAAAAAAATGACAAATATTTTGAAGTTTTTGTACAAGGAGTAGAAAAGACATAAGATTAAAATTTTAAATATCTGAAAAGAATAAAAAAAGAAAGAAAATATTTAGTTTATAATCTATAGTTTTCACATGTTAAAAATCAAGTTAAAAACTTGAACCTATACAAAAAGTACTAAACAAAGATACTAAAGTGATGGACAAAATTCTTCTCAATTTTTTGTGTGAAGATTTAAACTATATATTTTTAATAGATTGTGTATGACTAGTTGATATCAACCGTTGAATTCTTCCTCTGTGAATTTTGGTTAAGATTTTTTTGGTGAAGATTAAAACTATATTTTTTAATAGGTTTTGTATGAGTACTTGGTATCAACCGTTTTCCTTTGTGAATTTTGGTTAAGATTCTTATGTACACTTATATTTTTAATAGGTAATGTGAAAAATTTCTCATAATTTTTTTAGTTAAGATTATTTTTTAATAGATTTTGGTTGCACGTTACTTTGTTATGTTTCATGAATTATTGGTAATATTTATATTTCGATTAAATTAATATTATCACTATAAAGAAATTTAATTTTATCATAGGTATTCTAGAAGAGGTTATAGGATCTCTCTACTAAGACACATGCTTAATGGAAGTTTTCTAAACTCCTGATAAGTTTTCACAGTTTTAAAACTCCTGATAGTTTGTGGGTTTCAAAACCACTGAAAATAATGCAGATTTCAAAATCACCATAAATAACAGGGGTTTCAAAACTGTCAGGAATAACCAGGGTTTAGAACCGTTGAGAATAACGGGGGTCTGAAACCGTTGGGAGTAACGGGGGTTTGAAACCATTGGGAGTAACGGGGGTTTCATAGAACTGCCAAAAAGTAAGTATTTTTCAAGGGTTCGTAAAAACCGTCGGTAATCCGTTAGCGACGTTAGATCTTATGGAGAAAAGGCAAACTATGGGGAACGTACTTAACGAGGGTTAAAACCGTCAGAAACGCTAAATTTAACTCTCATTAAAAGTAATTTTTCTTGTAGTGATATGTATCCAACTCATAAAATATTATTGATTAAAATATTTCAATTCATTATTTCTGAATATTTATTAAAAATATTTATTTTAAATATCTATTATATATTTTGCCCAATGTTTTAGAAATATTAAGTAAAGTAAGAATAAAATCAATTTATGGTGTATAAATGGAGGACAATTTTCACCTCACAAACCAGTCTCTAAGGATTAGTTAGGTTCAATTATACTAATATTGTATCACAACCTATTCTAGTTAGGTTTATTGAATATATTAATCATCCATTTAATCTCACATTTAAAATGTTTAAGTCCTTGGTGAGAGTGATATATTAGAAATCCCACCGCTAGTGCATAATTGTCCTTAATTCCATTTTGGTTTAGTTTTCTTTCTTTTAACTTTTGTAACTTGTCTTCAATTTTTTTTTAAAGTTTTGTTGGAATTCTTTGCATGAGTAAGTGATAAGAGCTTTGACCTCTTTCATTTGAAGAGTTGCTACCAAGTGTAGACCCTTTGGCATTTTTGAAAACCTTTCTTGAGTGATTCTACCCTTTTTCCATCCTTTACTAAATATCCGAGTGATAAACATGAGTGATTGCATTATTTGTTGTTAAAAACTAATTGTTTAATTTTTTGTGCACAAATATGCATCATTTATCTTCAGGGGAATCTTCCAAACCACAATCTCCTCAAAGTGCACGTCTTTTGGGAAAACTTGAGGATACCAAGAAGAGCTTGACCCACAAGTAAGAGGAAATGCAACAATTAATGGAAATAATGCAAAGGCTAGAGGACACACAAGAGAGACAAAACCGAGAGCAAAGATAGGAGCCTAGAAGAGCTACAAGACATTACATGCACTATGGAAATCATGAAGAAGAAGAAGATTAAAGAGTGAAAAATTACGAAGCTAGGCGCCATCATCAACAACCAAAGAAGACCCTACCTTTAGTAAAATTACCTAGTTTTAATGGGGATAATGACTCAAATGTATATCTAGGATGGAAAGTTAAGGTAGAACAAATTTTTAATATGTATGAGGTCAAAGAAGACCAAAAGGTTAAGTTATCTTCCTTAGAATTTGAGGACTATGCCATGCAATGGTGGCATCAAACTATAATGAACATTAGGCTAAACAAGAGGCCAACCATGATCTCTTGGCACGATTTAAAGTTATGCATGCGCCCGCGGTTTGTTCCTCCTCATTATAGGAAGAAACTCTTGATGAAGCTCCAATGGCTTCATCAAGGACCTAGGATTGTGGATGAATATTTCAAAGATTTAGAAGTTACTTTGACTAAAATCAATATGCATGAAAGTAAAGAGTCAAAGATAACTAGATTTGTGAGTGGATTAAGAAGAGAAATTCAAAATGTTGTAGAACTTTATGAGTATACATCTTTGGACAAATTGGTTCACCTAGCCATCAAGGTTCAATCACAACTTTTACGAAAAACCTTTTCAAACATATTCATAATGATGACTTTTACAACTCATCTTGGAAGGATAAAAATAAACTTCACAATCAAGATATTCCTTCCAATTCCTCTAAAGAATCCACCCCACAAACTTTTAAAGACAACCTTTCCCCTTTTAGAACTCAATCGCCAACCAAAACCTCAAATAAAAAATGTTTCAAATGTTTAGGTTTTGGTCATATCGTAGCAAATTGCCCTAACATGATGGTAAAAGAGGGGGATAATAGTAAGTGACCATAGTGATCAATCTTCTAGGTCTACCTCCCCTACCCTTTCCCAAACCCCTAGTGAAGATGAATGTGAGATACCTTGTGAAGGTGACTTATTGGTGGTAAGGTGATGTGAGTTGATTTTAGGATTGATCATTAGGTGACACTTTAATATTTACGATTGAGGTTTTAAGACAATTAAAGAGTGAAATCCTAAGGAAAATCCCCACTGAACATTTACTTAACCAAGTGGTTAAGTAGATGTGAAAGTTCATTTCACAAAGGCAAAAGGAAAACACAATTATATGGTGAGAATGATGACAAATATGGTGCGAAATTGAACAAACAATAAAGGAACAAGAGATGACCGAATTGAAATTCAAAGAAGCAAAACTAGGAACATCTTAAAGATAGAATGAAATGTAAAATGGAAGAGATGATGAAAGAAGAACTTAGGGATGGTGAAGCAATGAGTAGTCACGCCACTTGATGGGATGGAATAACCAAGATGAGTGAAAGGAGGCCGCCACTTGAGAGCTTCATATCTCACAAGATAAGACCAAATTTGGAGGAAAACACTCACTCACTACTCACACAAAAAATATGCAAAATTTCTTTACTATAATTTCTACTTGTAAAATACACTAGGTAAGCCTCCTATTTATAGGTGAAGGAGCCTTGGAGAACAAGCTAAAGGGGAAGGATGGGAAAAGGAAAAAACGGGCAGCCTTAGGGTTTGACTAAGTCAATCCCGCATCCTATGCTTGTCCTTCCAGAAACTAGGTCAAAATGCCTTCAATTGGGCTAGGAACAAGCTAAAATGCTATCCACACCCCTATTATGCTAATGATACTTTATTATAGCCTATCTTTGCTATTTGGACCCCCAAAGTGAGCCCAAATTTATTTACAACATTTTCTAAACATTTAAGAAGACTAGCAGGAAGAACTTTAGGTGCTCTGGTTTATAGCTTCTTCTTCTGCTGATGTTGTCTTGAGGTTTGGTGGGGTCCGACTTTATATTTTGAGATGACTGACCCTTGTGGGAATTTCTTGTTGTGTCTTTAGTCATCTGTCAGTTTGTATCATAAGGCGAATGTTGGGTACTATTCTAAAACCTTTTGATGAAACTCAAAGTGAAAATATTTTTCACACCCCATGCTTTATCAACAACAAGTTATGTTCCATGATCATAGATGGGGGTAGTTGTGCTAATGTGGCAAGTACAACAGTAGTGATAAGCTTGGTTACCCACTATCTCTCACACTAAACCCTAAACAACAAATTTCTAAATGCAGTAGAGAGTGTTGATGTTAAAATATATGGTCTTAAACGAGAGGGGGGGGGGGTGAGTTGTTTAAGAGGGATTTTCGCAAACTTTGAAGGTATAATGAAAATCAATGTTGAATTATAGAGAAAAGAATCAAGGAAACAAATACCCAAAACTGTTTTAAGATGATATTAGAAAAACAATCAGTTGTTTTTATCAGCAGTTAATAAAAACAACTTAAAACAGATATATGTGAGATCAAGGAAAGAGTGAATCACACAAACAAATTTATACTGGTTCACTCTTACACCAAGAGCTACATCTAGTCCCCAGAAACCATTGGGTAATCCACTATGCAATCAAAACCAGATTACACCCATCACACACCTTAAATCCCTTAAGAAACACATTACCTTTCGCAAACCACACCAAGAATGTTGATCTTGAACACCTCAAGAACACACAACACTCCTTGGCAACACAACTACAAAAATACAGTAATCAAGGAAGAAGGGAATAGAATACAACTGGGTATTACAAA
>Ga0123342_1004645_pt1 | contig 20731 bp, 25 predicted proteins | sample Turbeawhitnodule_FD_89960 | JGI IMG/M metagenome (GOLD analysis project Ga0123342, IMG submission 89960) | Root nodule microbial communities of legume samples collected from Mexico - Turtle bean Mexico white nodule | ecosystem: Host-associated > Plants > Roots > Nodule | place: Mexico: Nepantla...
AAATATAAATTTATATATAGATATATTAAATATATATTTTTTTTATTTTTTTACATACATATATATATATATATATATATATATATATATATATATATATATATATATATATATATATATATATAATATCATAGGCATAAGTAGGAATATGTTATATCTTCTCACTGCTTCAAACTTTCGAGTTGACCTATTTTTACGAAAGAGAAAATTGACGCATATTTGTAGCCGATGCAGAAATTTCAGTTCATGAATTTCCTATGATTAGGCCAAGAAAAGAGGAAAATAAAACCCGAAAACAAATCAAATCTAGCTGAGGTTCATATCCATAGTCTCATGTTTGAGCAAGTGTGGTGAACATTTTGTTATTAAAATCCTACGTGAACGTAATTTTATTCAATTCATATAATTTACATTATTATTTAAACTTCAAAGCGTTGATATGGTGTAGTATATAACCATACTATAACATGCATGGCTGGTGTTTCATTGGATGAGAATAATTAGATTAATCTAATAATTTAATGCATTATACTCTTTAATGTGTTCTCTTTCAATATATACATGATCTCCTTTTTCCCTTTCAAACCAATTCCTTGTTCCATCATGGCCACAACCCTTTTGATGACTTGTACAAAACCACGCTATGTCAAACAACGTGGAGTTGTGGACACTAATGTGAAGTGAAATCATCTTAAGAGATCTGCATTCTCCTAATTATCAGGTTAATTACACCCCTCCCTGTAATAGGCCTCTTTTTTCCGTTCAATTTCTTTACAATAATGTTTCAAGTATGTTTATTGCTGCCTCTGATTTAACTTGCTTCTGATGCCTTAAGTCATTTTATCCATTATTGTGAATGTGTTTTCTGTTCATTTATCCATTCATTTTGCCTTGCCTTTTCATTTCAATGTCTACGCAAAATTTGTTCTAGGTATGTTACGGGTGTTTTGTTCCTTGAAACTTTTTTTTTGGTTTTGGTGGTCATGCAATTGCTATGAATTTTACATACATTTCAATAATTTGTTTACGATTCTATTTCATGTATAAAAAGCCAATTTCCCCCTCCCCCTTGTCCTGTTATTTCTCTTATGTGATCACAAACATTGCAATTATATATTTGCCTGACGGTAGTTTTACGCATGTCATCGCTAAGAATGATTCATTTGTCGATAGAAAAGTTGTTTTAGCCTATGGAGGCATTCAACTTTGAGTAATGATAGTGGATCAAAGCATGTTTGTTAGTTCTCTTGAGTGCAATTTCCCATTTGGCAAGGAATAGGAATGTAAATGAAACTGGAAAAAAGGTAACATTGATTGGAATGTGCAACTATTTCCGTGTTTGTTGCAGAATGTGACTGAGCATTGTTGATTGTTGAATATTTGGAAGTAGGAAAAATAATTTTACCTTTTGAGTGAGAATTCTGTCTTTGTAGGAATCAAAAAGTGAAAAGGCTTGACATGTTTCAGTCCAAGCGTACGCCAGCAAACACTTATAACTACGTCCCTTTAACACCAAGGTCTAGATTGGAAAGGCTTCTGAGGGAAAGAGAGCTAAGGAAGTCCTTCAAGAACACTCTACCAACTGATGAAGCAAGAGATGGCAACAAAGAGGGAGAACAATGTTGTAGTGATTCAAGCATAAGTGAGAATGAAATTTCAGGTGTTCATAAGGAGGAAGAGGCCACGGAAACGAATAAGCAAGATGAGAGGCCAAACAAACAACGTTTGTTGGTGGTAGCTAACAGGTTGCCAGTGTCTGCTGTTAGAGATGGTGTGGAGTCATATCAACTTGAGATCAGTGTAGGAGGGCTAGTCAGTGCACTTCTAGGCAAGAAAAAGTTTGTCACCTTGCATTAATTGTTTTTACTTTGGTGTGTTTTGTTGATCTGTTTCTGATTCATATATCTATTGTAAGTTTGTAACTCAACTATGCTAATTAATTACCTTTCTTGAAGATCTAATAGAGGTCACAAGTCACAGCAATGATAGTTATCTTCACAACATTGTAATAATAATCCATTGATCATAGGAATGGATCGAACTTTTCTATTTTTCAAGTGAAGGTTGTATGAAGCTTGTTGTTTCTGTTGAAGGTGTAAAGGAGTTTGATACCAGATGGATTGGGTGGGCTGGCGTGAATGTGCCTGATGATGTTGGACGGAGAGCATTGACTAAAGCTTTGGCTGAAATGGTATGAAGCCTTCTTTCTTTATGTGTCAAATTTATATTACCAAGCATGAACATATATATGGCCTCTCATCAATGTAGTGAATAATGATAATCTAGCTACTCTTCTCTTTGCAATATCAAAGACACAGAAAACCATCAATATCTTGTCCTCTTGATTATGTGCTGTTGACTGCAGCGATGTATTCCAGTATTTCTTGATGAGGAGATAGTTAATCAGTACTATAATGGCTACTGCAACAACATCTTATGGCCTCTATTTCATTACCTTGGGCTTCCGCAAGAAGATCGACTTGCTACCACTCGTACTTTCCAATCCCAATTTGATGCATATAAGGAGGCAAACCAAATATTTGCTGATGTAGTACATCAGCATTATGAGGAAGGAGATGTTGTTTGGTGCCATGATTACCACCTAATGTTCCTTCCAAAATGTTTAAAAGAACGCAACGACAAAATGAAAGTTGGTTGGTTTCTCCATACACCCTTTCCTTCCTCAGAAATACATAGGACTCTACCATCCAGATCAGAGCTGTTGAGATCAGTTCTTGCAGCTGACCTAGTGGGGTAAGTCATTCATGCATCTCCTACTTGATGATCATTATCATACTACATTTACAAGCTAAGTTCCTTCGATAAATAGAAATCAAAAGCACGGACAAGCAAATTGTAGTCAACAAAGTAAGGTGTACACACAGTGATAATCCATAAATCTCTCTAAATTCATCTTCCACCTTGATACTTACTATTCTTGCTTGTCCAATGCACTATTTAGTAAAAAATATCACGTGGTAAGTTCGTATGTTGCTATGATTTTTGAGTCTAGACATTTTATCCAATGATGTGATTTTAATATTTACATTGGTCTGCATTCCAGATTCCACACCTATGATTATGCAAGGCATTTTGTTAGTGCTTGTACTCGTATTCTTGGGCTTGAGGGCACACCTGACGGAGTAGAAGATCGAGGGAAGCTAACTCGAGTGGCTGCGGTATATCTGCATATATTAATTTCCTTTTCTAATTCTATACATCGAACTGTAAAAACTGGAATTTCATCCCGTGTTGTATGTTTATCAGCATTGAATATCTTTACCAATGAGTATGTAGTCTCTGATTTCCTTCTCATGATGACAATGTTTTATTTTTTGGGAGTGTGAAACTTCAGTTTCCTATTGGGATTGACTCTGAGAGATTCATTCAAGCCCTTGAACTCCCAGAAGTCCAGGAGCACATGAAAGAACTGAAAGAAAGATTTGCAGGCCGAAAGGTGAGAACCGTATATGCCAAAGTTCCAAGTTCAACAGTTTGAGAAGTGGAGGTTATTGCATGGTTTCTTGGTTCTGTTCTCTAAAAATGTGAATAACTTGTTCTTTTTAAATGGAAAGGTAATGTTGGGTGTCGATCGTCTTGATATGATAAAAGGAATTCCTCAGAAAATATTGGCATTTGAAAAGTTCCTCGAGGAGAATTCCCACTGGCGCAATAAAGTTGTCTTGCTGCAAATTGCTGTACCTACTAGAAAAGATGTTCCTGAATGTATGCTATTTCTCTAGACAAGTTTGAAGCGTTTTGACCCATTGATTGAGACTCTTTCTTTATGTATTTTGTTTGTCATCTTATTCTAGTTATTGGAATTTTAAATGACTGACACACTCTTCACTTAATGCTTTGACAGACCAAAAGCTTGCAAGCCAAGTGCATGAGATTGTAGGACGCATCAATGGAAGATTTGGAACACTTACAGCTGTTCCAATTCACCATCTGGTTGGTGTTTTAAACATTTACAACTTAGATTTCTTGCATGGTATTTGACTGTGGAAGGATCACCAGTGTCAATGCAAATATCTATTATTTGAAATCTCGTTGAAAGCACTAAATTTCTCACACATCACTATATATGAGCGATCCTTGATACAAACTAGTCTGTGCTCTATACACTGTCCATTTGATCATGATGTTTCCACCCAAAAGCTGTAAATGCAAATATTTGGGTTTGAGTTAGTACCAATTTGTTATTCTCGATCTGAGTTCTCATCTGCATTCTCTACTAGCTGTCTTACAACATATCATTATCTAAAACATATTCAACACATCTCATTTCTTCATTTCTCATTTGGTCAAGTTGTATAAGACAAGTGCAAAAGGAATAAAAAAGAGGACAAACATTCCGGTAGATGATCGAAGTAACCACTAAGCAGATCCTATGAAATTCACCAGGAATCATAACTGAAAAATAGGAATTTCATTTTACAAATCTTAATTTTTACATAGCAGCCATTTGATAACAGACTTGGCTGACAAGTAAAGAAAACATACCTACTATAAAGTACCCTGATGGGATTTTAGTTCTTTCAAAATTTCCATAAAATGACCTAGAATAACCCAATAAAAGTATAAAACATTCTTTGCCCAAATTGCAATAAATCTTCAATAACTGGTCTCTTTCCTCCAAGGAGCTTACAACACATTCTTTCCAGGTTACCTGGATATATTTTACAATATTTGGGGCTTTTCTATTAACAATCACTTATTTCTGTAATGTTGTCAAAAAAAAATTTCGGTTCCTTCAAAAATTTAATTTATATATTCTTTTTCTTTCTTTTGGAAATATTCAAGTGACTAGTGTGACCGTTCTTTGCACACAGTGGCTCTGTATTTTGTCTTGTTCATTATCTGTCCTTCTCTTGATTGCTTAAAATTTTAGGCAAAGTAATTAATATTGCTAATCTTTCCCAGAAGATGTGACAAATGAAAGGAGGTCACCCGTTTATTTTATAGATAGTTCAGAAAATATTTGTTAGGATTATTATGTCGACCATGTGATGATTTCTGGACCATTTCTTTCAATGATTACAGGATCGATCACTTGACTTTCATGAATTATGTGCACTCTATGCTGTAACTGGTACTCATTTTCTGCCATAACATAAGATTTAGTACATGTGGTACTTATTTATTCAAAAGTAATAATATTTTTTATATCCAAGCAGTTTCACATTTCACTATTTATTGGATATGTGAAATACTCAATCTGTAGGACGTTCTTTTGTGTTATTAGTAAGGAAACTTCACTATTTTTGTAAAGAATTTCACTTTTCTTTCATATGCTCCTCATTTTATTTAGACGTCGCACTTGTTACATCTTTGAGAGATGGAATGAATCTTGTCAGCTATGAATTTGTTGCGTGTCAAGCATCCAAGAAGGGGGTTCTCATTTTAAGTGAGGTAATTCAGTTTTTTAATGTTCTCATTTGTTTATTTTGGCTCCCTCTCTTTTATTTTCTGATTGTTCATTGTTCTTCATATTTGAGAAAGAAGCACTTTTTGTTTTACTAAGATCACCATAACTTTCAAATGATTCTTCCATTAAGCATGTTAATGTTGAGGTATTTCTAAGAAATGTGCAACAGTCTAGTTTTATCTCTTTATTTCGTAAAACAACGGTAAAACCCTTTTTTGTAGAAAGGTAGGTATATCACTATTTAGCTGATTATCTCAACTAGGTTGGACCCAAGCTGCATAAATCATTTGCAGCATACCAATATTATAAGAAATAAAGAAAATAAATACAGTAAATAGACCAAAACTCACTTAATTAACAAAACTATAAAAAGGTAAATGAAACCTATCCCTACAAAAATCATAGCGAATGAAATCCGGAATGGAATCCTACCAACTATTACATTGATGACTAACTCCAAAGTTGGCAAGTTTATCCAGACACAAAATTGCCTTCTCTACAGATATGTGATGCATGAAAATTCATCCACTTAATCCTACACAAAGTCTTATTCCATTGATTGCTTAGCTGCCAAGGCACAACGAGTGAGCTAGAAAAAGCCTGAACCACTCTTTATCCACGGATTATACCATCCCCAATCCATATCAAGAAAAGAAAAGCAACCAGCAACAGCAGCAGAATCCCAAAAAGTTCCCCCAAAAGCAACTTAACCAAGTGAACCTTTGGCTGCTCAATCAATATTGTATTTAATCCATGAACTTATAGGAGGAAGAATTATAATTACTTTTTATTTAGAAGTGGACTTTAAGCTTAACTCAACCTCATAAAATCGGCTTATAAGGTGAGGTTTGCACTCACTTATATACTATGAAATGTTCTAATCTCTAGTCTATGTGGGATCTCTAACACACACCCCTTACGTTGAGGCTACCAACTCGTGCGTGAGACTATATATTATGGATGGTCCGATAACGGTCCGATAGCGGGTGACCTGATAATCCTGACAAATAATCACTAGGATAGGCTCGAGATGACTCAGTTACCATATTAAGAAGAGAACTTTAAGTCTAAATCAACTTCATAAAACCGGCTTATAAGGTAAGGTTTGCACTCACGCTTCACTGTCAGTCGCCCTCGTTTTTGTCGGAATCTCGTCAGAGCCGCCCTCGTTGTTGCCGGAATCACGTCGGAGTCGCCCTCGCTGTCGCCAGAATCTCGCCGGAGCTGTCATCGTCAAAATCTCGCCAGAGCCGTTGTTGTTGTCGCTGTTGTCACCAATTGGATGGCAACTAGATCTATGGATCTGTCTCCTACCACTGAGCCCATCCGTCTCCTACCACTATGCCGCCGGCAACTGGTTTATGGCCTCTTCGGCTGCCACTATGCTTAGTCCATCTATCTATACTAATCATGTCAATGTTCACCTTTCTATTGACAAATTGGATGGAACTAATTATGACACTTGGGCCTCAAATATTAAATTATGGCTTTAGAGTCAAGATTATGTTGATCATCTTACCCAATGTGTTCGCACTGTTGCTGCAAATGAGGCTTCCCGTTGGTTGAACATTGATGCTCAATTATGCATTGTTATTAAATCTACTATTCACTAATCTTTAAAACAATTTTTGTGTGTTTTTGAGACGTGTTCAGGAGTTTGGGAACAGGTGAATTATTATACACCAATGATACTCAACCCTTTTATACTTGCCTTTCATCTATTTCTTTTGTGTCCATTCCAAAGTCTGTAGGTGATGCTTTAGCTCATCCTGGTTGGCGTCAAGACATGCTTGATGAAATAAGTGCGCTTCAGAATAATGGAACTTGGGACCTCGTTCCTTTACCTTCTAGGAAATCTGTTGTTGATTGCAGGTGGGTCATTGCTATTGAAATTGGTCTTGATGGTACTATTGACCGTCTCAAAGCTCGTCTTGTGGCAAAGGGTTATACCCAAATTTTTTATTTAGACTATGGTGATACTTTTTCTCCAGTAGCAAAGATGGCTTCAGTTCGCTTATTCATAGCCATGACTGCTTTTCAACAATGGTTTTTTTATCAATTGGATGTCAAAAATGTCTTTCTTAATGGAGATTTGTAGGAAAAAATTTATATGGAGCAACCTCCCAGCTTTGTTGCTCAGGGGGAGTCTTCTGGATTGGTTTGTTGTCTCCACAAATCCTTATATGGTCTCAAGCAGTCTCCCAGGGCTTGGTTTGGAAAATTTAGCACAGTTGTTCAACCGTTTGGTATGACTCGCAGTGAAGTAGATCACATGGTTTTTTATCGTCACTCGAGTGTTGGGTGTATCTATCTTATAGTATATGTTGATGACATTGTTCTTACAGGCAGTGATCACCATGGCATCTTACAAGTAAAACAACACCTGTGTCAACACTTTCAGACCAAAGATTTTGGCAAACTCATATATTTCTTAGGGATTGAGGTAGCACAATCAAACAATGGTATTGTTATTTCTCAGAGGAAGTATGCATTGGATATTTTGGAGGAAACTGGATTAACAAATTCAAAATTTGTTGAGACACTTATGGATCCTAATGTCAAACTCTTACCTAGTTAGGGGGAGCCTTTCTCATATCATAAGTACAAAAGATTAGTTGAAAATTTGAACTATCTTACTGTCACTTATCCAAATATTTCATTTGTTGTTAGTGTGGTGAGTCAATTTCTTAATTCACCATGTGTTGATCATTGGAATGCAGACATTCGTATATTGAAATACACTAGAGGTTCTCCTGGAAAAAGGCTTGATATACGGTCACAATAATCATACTAGAGTTGTATGTTATTCAGATGCTGATTGGGCAGGGTCTCCGTTTGATAGAAGATCTACTTCCGGATGATTGGCACTGGATGTTGGATCTCCAACACACGTTGAGGCTACCAACTCGTGGGTGAGACTACATATTATGGGTAGTCCGATAACGACCCCATAACGAGTGGTCTGATAAGCCCAACAAACAATCGCTTGGATAGGCTCGAACCTGACTTTGATACCATATTAAAAAGTGGACTTTAAGCCTAACTCAACCTCATAAAACTAGCTTATAAGGTGAGGTTTGCACCCACTTATATACTATGAAATGTCTTAATCTCTAGTAGATGTGGGATCTCCAACACTTTTAATTCCAAAAAATTTAAGCACCTAAAATTCCTGTATGTTAGATTTCACAGTAAAGGAAGAAAACTTACCAACTGTGTATAGACAGACACCATGATATATTTTGTTTATGAAATTGAAATAAGGAACTTAGACATTCTTAAAACAGCAAGTTTCCTTTTGAAACGTATAGCATCAATAATATGGAAAATTGCAGATTGAAGTACCAAACTGACAAACTTAGTCCATGACCCTTTTAAAACATTCAGCACATTCAGAGTGCTACTATGATCAAAGTGTATATTTAAGCAAGAACCAAGCCAATCCCAGAATCTAGCCACAAATGAACGTACTGAAAAAACAGATGGTCCGCAGATTTCATATTTTTTAGACAATGACAACATTTAGAAACAATGAACATGATTCCCTTGATCGAGTTGTCCTCAATAGGTAATTGATTATGTAGCAGCCGCTGGATCAAAAAAGATTTAGAAGAAGGAACATATTCATTCCAAATAGCCATGCCATGTCCTAGTGTAGAAATACTGCCAAAAAACGGATGTAAAACTTGTAAAAGAAATTTCCAGCCAATTTGTGTCAAATGCATTTTTAATGTCAAATTTCATTATCATGTTAGCTAACACTCATTAGGAGAAATGAATTTTGGAGCCATAACAGCCAACCAATCAGCCAAAATCTTGGTAATGGTCTTAAACTTGAATTTAGCTAATGCAATAGGTCTAAAATTATCCATCTTGTCAGCTCCAGGTTCTTTGGGAATAAGAACATCAGCATTTCAGTTGTAATTAGGGGTTGACAATCCATATTTAAAGAATTGTAGTAGTGATACATAGACATCCAAATTGACTGTGTCTGTATTCTCAATGTAATCATCATTAAAAAGCATTTGACAACATGATCCTCCAATGCTTTTCTATCTGTGACACCCCAGTCCTCAGTTTTGAGCATAGAAATATGCTTGGTGGCTTATTTAATCATAGTAATTCTGTGAAAATATTTAGTATTACGATCACTCCGAACATGCCAGAAAACATGAGCTTTCTCCTTCCAAAGCTCGTATTCAATAGATAAAGCCAACTCTAAATTTTTCAAAGCTTGTTGTTCCTGACTGCTATGACCATCATCCATGATATCAATATCAATGGAAGACTGAATCTCCTTCAATCTTTGCATAGCTGAATTAACTCTATGTTGAACCTTGTCTAAAATCTCACAATCCAAACTGAGTTTCTTGTTGACTTCCTTTAATTTCACGAGTAAAACATACATAGGAAAGCCACTCCATGAAGTGTCCCAGGCATCCTGAATGACAGATTCACAATTTCGATGTTTAGTCCACATAGCTCTAAATTCGAAGGAGGATTTCCATCTGCTAGTGTCAATTTCATGCTGCATGAAAATTTGAAAGTGATTCAAGAAACATATAGGAAAGTACAGCAAAAGACCATACTCCAGGCATCCATCCCTTCAGAATTATAAACCACTCTACCAAGTCTTTTGTCAGTTCTAGCTCTACCATGCCTACTGTTAATCCATGTGAGTTGAAAACCACAACTAGGAAGACTAGTTAGGTGATTATGATCGATCCACATATTGAATTCCTCAACAGGAAGATTGGCCAAGGTATTGTAACCATGATATTCATGACTACCCTGCCCCACATTATAATCACCTAGAAAGGACCAAGGTCCAGGATTAGACTAGACCAAAGTCAACAAAGCATAATAGAGGGCTCTTGTTTTGATATAGGTGTTGGGGCATCTTTAACAGCTACATTGTATTGTATAGCATTAACTGTAGAAGAGAAAGCAATGAATTGATCAGAACTTGCAATTACAGAATGATCACAAAATTTACTAGATAAACACCAAAGGGAAGAAGATCCCTGATTTTGTGCAAGTAAAACATGAAAAAAAAAAATAATGCAATTTAATGAATAATACTTTCCCCGCCTTAACTTGGTCAAGCTTGCAAGTGTTAAGAACTATATACAAGTTTGTGTTTCCTTTATTACTATATTCATATATAGCACCTTAATCTTATCTTTTTCATACCTTAATTAACTAGAAAGAAAAAAGAGTGGCCTGTTGCTCTCTCCTAGTGGTACTTACACTAAAAGCAAGGTTAACATTGTAGAAAGACATTTGCAAGAGAATAAGCTTGGATGACATGAAATAATTGTTTTTGATGCAGGGTATTATGGTTGCTGACAGACTGAAATTTATGTAGTTACAGAAATTTTCCCTTGTGTTCTTGTAACCAATGATGCATTACTGATGTATATTAAGTATAATGTTCATGTTCTTCATTTTATGACCATTGTTGTGAATGTAAATGTACAAAATGATTAACCTCTTCAAAGCAATATACTTTCTGTTTTTAGCTTTTTTATGTGTATAACCATGAGTGTTGGATGCAAAAATAAAAACAGAAAGATTTGTGATGAAGTGACAGATAGACAAGGATAGGGTTTAATAATAGGTTCTAGTTCAAGACTTCCGTAGATCATATAGAACATACCCTTTATAAAGTTAATACTTGTTAGGAAATATAATTTTTTAAAGATATAAACAAATTTTTATATCTACAATTACTTTATTGTAACATAATTTACTCCCAAAATCACCAGGTGACTGAGCTTTCAGTATTTATCAAATATTTTTAAATTCTTTATATGGTATCAGTTTGCAGGTGCAGCACAGTCTCTTGGTGCTGGTGCTATCTTGGTAAATCCGTGGAACATCACAGAAGTTGCTGCTTCTATTGGTTATGCGTTGGATATGCCAGCTGATGAAAGAGAAAAACGGCATCAGTTTAATTTCAAACATGTGAAGACTCACACATCACAAGAATGGGCTGCAACTTTTGTGAGGTTAATCCTAAACACTGCTTGCGCTTTGTTCTTCTCGGGTCAGTTTTGTTTCTTGTTTTATTTTTCTTGTAAACCAAGCATCCTACCTGCAATAGTTAGGATAAGATGGAACAGTTACAGATGACAACTTGATGCCTTGAGCCTGCCATCCATTACATTATTTTCACAAGGACTAGCATGACAGAAAAAGTTGAGAAATTTTGTTTTATGATATGCCTATGTAATATCATTCAATTTGTTTTATGCAAAGTAGATAAAAGAAAAGGCTTCACCGGTTTCTTTATTCTTTTGAACAATCCAATTTTAGGTAAGTTGTCAATTGCAAATATAGTTGATCAAATATTGTCACTGGAAAAATGGAAATTCCATTATTTGAAATAGCCATATTAGCTTTGTCTATTGCTCAAGATTTTGACCTGACCTTCTAATGATGATCTGTGCCACTTTTGCTTTTCATGATTATTTATTCTACAAGGTTTTTCTTTTTGCACAGTGAACTGAATGATACCATTGTTGAAGCTCAGCTTAGGACAAGACAAGATCCTCCGTTGCTTCCCAACAAAGTGGCAGTTGACTGTTACTCAAAATCCAATAACCGATTAATCATACTGGTAAGCTGTTAGTTGGATCATCAAACTCTGAATAAAGGACTGTTCCAAATTAGTCATCCTATTTGGCGCAGTAAGTATTATGCTTACATTTGGATACCGAAACTAACTTGATATTACATGTACAAGTCTACCGCACATGTTAAATAGAAACAGAATTGAGGACTTGTGTGTTTCCACTAGTTTTTGTGAATGATAACTGCACTGCAGGGTTTCAATGCCACTTTGACTGAACCAGTGGATTCCCTTGGACGGGCTGGTCAAATTAGAGAACTGGAACTTAAATTACACCCAAATCTGAAGGAAACTTTAAAGAAGCTATCCGATGATCCACAGACAACAATAGTACTTCTCAGTGGGAGCAATCGAGCAGTCCTGGACAAAGTATTATCAAGAAAAGTCCATGTGTTTTTTTCATTTTCAGCAACATTTGCTTTTGGACTAACAACTACTTCATGCAGAACTTCAGTGAATTTAATATGTGGTTGGCAGCGGAAAATGGGATGTTTTTGCGACTCACTTCAAGTGAGTGGATGACAACCATGCCTGAAAATTTATGCATGGATTGGGTTGATAGCGTGAAGGTAGACTGGTTGCATGAATCCAAGCGTTTCTCATATCAAGTTCCTTTATTTTTCTAGTCTGAATTTTTTCATATTTTTATAAAATTCCAGCATGTCTTTGAGTATTTTACTGAAAGAACTCCACGGTCTCATTTTGAGCTTAGGGAGACTTCAATAGTATGGAATTACAAGTATGCAGGTATCTGACAATTTTTGTTCCCATATTCCCTTTTATTTTTCAACCTACTAATTTTCTTCTAATAAGACTTTTCTGTTGATACACATCATCACTTTACTCCCTTCCTAGAAAAGTGGGAGCCTTCTATGGTTCATTGCTAACTTATTGTGACTGCAATTAATATTAGATGTTGAATTTGGAAGGATTCAAGCAAGAGATTTGCTTCAGCATCTGTGGACAGGACCAATATCAAATGCATCTCTTGATGTTGTCCAAGGTGGTCGATCAGTTGAGGTGCGCACAGTTGGCGTGTCAAAGGTATAATAAGCAATTTCAGTTGGCTATTAGAGTCTCTCACCTATCCTTTTCTGTTCAGAAACTTTATTTCCTCTACATGCTAGCACCTGACACTTCTTTTTATTGTCTTCCTACTTGGTATTTTGGAACAGGGAGCAGCTATTGATCGTATCCTTGGAGAGATAGTCCATAACAAAGGCATGAAGGCACCAATTGATTATGTCCTATGCATTGGGCACTTTCTAGCCAAGGTGAGTGTACTTCATTTGATTTTCTATTCTTAGTTCAGCTGTGGCTTTGTACTTTCAGAGAAGTAGCACTAAAAATGACTAGAGTGTTGCCTTGTAACAGTATCGTGACTATCCTAATGTTAGAACATCAATTGATAAGGTAATAAATTATAATATTGAACACTGAAATCACACGTAATACAGAAATACATTTACTTTCCCGCAGAAAGAAGTCTCCCTACAGATAGTATTCAATGTCCACAGCCTGAAAATAACTACACACTCCCTATTTACATAACTTACTGCTATATATGTACCCCTAATAAATAACTGCCAGCAGGTATTTTCCATGCATAACATAGCTACCAAAAATATAGACCTTTCTATGAATACAGATTTTCATACAGAACTACTTTCTAAAAGATTTGATAAATACAAAACTAATTTTTTATCACATGTACTCCTAATAGTTAACTACCTAAAACCCATAAAGAATCCTTTCCAAAATAATTTGGATCTCAGTTCCCATCACCCAAGGACTAGACACATTTTTCAAAGCTGGAATGTAAAAATTAGAATGAAATTCTTGGAGAATATTGATTTTATATTGATCTTACATCAAACTAAAATTAACTGTGTATAAATGAGCTGTTTCAGGACGAAGATGTGTATAAATTTTTTGAGCCAGAGCTCCCTTGTGAATCACCTCCAGTGCCAAGAGCTATGCTATGCAAATCCAATTCATACAGACCATCATCTGTGCAAAAATTAACAGCCAACAGAGCCGGGATTAAGACAGCTCATTACAAGAAACAACGTTCGTTGTCAAACATAGAAAAGAGAGAAATTGACCAATCGAGACCAACATATCGTGATAAAATATCACAGCATGAGGGTTCCTCAGTGCTTGATCTAAAAGGTGATAATTACTTCTCTTGTGTTGTTGGACGGAAAAGATCAAGTGCACGTTACCTTCTTAAAACCTCAGATGATGTTGTCAACCTCTTAAGTGACTTGGCAAAACATTCTTCACCAACAACTTAGCTGATTGTCTTTTATATTGTTTTTTGTTGGTGAAGTGTCTATTCTTGTCAATTGATTCGGCAATGCTCTGTATATCTCATTGCTAGGCATAAACTGACTAATAATTGAACCTGGGACAGGCACGCAGTAAGCGTACCTTGACAGTTACAAGACCATGTGATTTGAATGAATGCAGACATTGGCAACATACTCTTAGCATATTTGTATCTCTCAAACCTAGGTTTGAAACTTCTGCTAAAAAAAATACTTGTTTATGGTTTTCTTTAAGAATTGCTTTTACTTTTTCCTCAAAGCACGATTAACAGAAAGCAAAAAAAAGTGCTGGTTTTTGCCTTGGACTGAGAATTTTACACTGAAGTTTACTCTAAACTGCTTTTGACATCATTATTCCTAAAAATTGATCACTTCCCTTCAGATCAATTTATTCATAAATCAAAATGTTTTTATGTTGTGAATTTTTTACTAAACATCTGAGGCATGTAATGAGGACATCTCAATTATTTTCAAAGATTTTCAAATCAATGTCCACAAATTTTCTGCACAAGTTTAATACATCCTATTACATTGTTTTTTTTTATCATCTAGTTAGTTTTAAGTTTAAAACCAATTCTTGTCCAAATTTAAAGCAGTTTAAATTAAATTTTTTTAGTTTATTTTATTGATAAATACATTTCATTTTACCCCTTTCGTATGTTTTCACACAAAAAAAAAAACATTTGTTTTAGAGATACATAAAAACAAAATTTAAACCATTCAAAACTAAGTTTATAATATATTAAAATCATCAAACATAATTCAAAGAATACGTTGGCTAATACAAAGACTATTATAATTATATACATATGGTTGTGTGCTAAAATAATTTTAAAAAATTATGTATATTTGGTTCTGTATTTATTTGGTATCAAGTTGTATTATCGCATGAGGATCATCGTCACTGAACCTGTAATCTCAACTTTCCACCCTATAAAAAGGAGACAAGGTAGCAATGATATCTCATGGTAAATAGCATGTAGCAAGATTTGTTGACAAAAAACCAGTCGAATACCCTTGGAACTTAAAGCCAGTAACAAACAGAAAAATAATGCTTCTATTTTTCAATTGATATCAATAAATGAGAATACAAAACATGGAATCATACACTTATTCAGTGACATACAAATATTTAGAAAAATGGCCGCCTAACCAAAGCTTTCACTGTCTCATAATGCTCTTGAACCAAGTTTTATACTTGGTGTGGTATTAATGAAGAAAATAAGATCACCTATTTCCTAGCTAATGAATGGTTGCATCAAGAAAACAATTAGCCAAAGAAAAATTAATTCAGTGCAAGTTTAAGCTGGGGTAGAATGGTGTTGAAATGATGAGATAAACCTCAAATCAAGTCCTAAACAACTTGAATTAATTCCCAGGTGCTATTCTTCTAGTCTTTGTGTGCTTTGGCACATATGCATATTGTCCAAAGTCCACGGTTTTTTGCCTATGAATTATGATAAACAGGTCACATAGGAAAGTCTAAGGGATAATAAATTCAGTATTAGCAAAGAAAGATTACCTATTATTAGAAGTGTTCGGAAGATCTTTCACCGGAGCACGGAGACCACTGACACGAGTGCCAGAAGTGCATCTAAAGGATGATATCACAGAGACAAATCTTTCCATAGACTTCTCAGCTATTTCTGAATACTGACCCAGATGGGAAATGTTTGTCCCGAATTTTTCTTCTTCACTACTATTCTCTGTAAATGGTCCTTCAACATTGTGATCACAGCAACCTAAATTCAAGAAACATCAAAATTCAGAGAAACTTCACCAAGATATTTCCTACATGATTGTTTAAAAAACATGCAGAGTTGTTTCTTGGTGATATCATTTCCGAACCCTAACTTCAATCCATTTCCTAAATCAAATATCTTTCTTATGGCTGAGCTTTTTTGGTGATTAGGTAATCTCCATTTCTTCTTTATTGACCATCTCCTTTCATCATTTTCCTCCTTCCCTTGCATAAGAAGCATGATTTATGAAATTCATTTCCAACTTTCACATGAGGGTTAATAGTTAATACCGATAAATCAAGTATCTTCTCCAACTCAGACAACATCACGGGTCAGTACTTTATTCTACTAAAACACACAGTCGATATTAAATTATTTAAGATAAGCTACTGTTTAGAATCAATAAGACTTTTAATTTTTTTTATTTTTTTAAATAAAAGCTTTCATGTTAGGCATCACTCAATAAGACTTTTAATTATCCATAAGCCAAATTGGCAAGAAAATGAAACTGAAAATGAAATTTCTCAATGAACTGGTCCATCAGTATGTATAGAATCTCCTGTGGAAGTTGTAATGTCAGTCTTAAAAGATTATACATCATTGATATCCACCACTTTGGACAGCGAGTAAAATGGAAGCAAAAGAAAAAAAAGACATAATTGGTGGAATAGCAAGACAATTAACAGTAGCTATTTCACTTGTGAAGGTGAAACCCACTAATATTTCTTCAAATTGATTTATACCGTTAATATGAGGAGGTGAAGCACGCTGCGTTTGCCTGGGGTGCAAATTTTCCTGGAAAAAGTCAAGCCATCAGTGGAAAACTAAAAGTGAGTGCTAAAGAAAACCAAAGGTTCAAAGTTAAGAAATCCTACATGTTGAATATTGTCATTAGGGAATATCTTCCTTTTCAAGTCTTTATTTTTCAAATGGTTGTTACATAAATCACTGTCAGATATGGCACTTCTTCTGTTGTCAATGACTATGCCAGAGGATGGGTAATCTTGTTTTTCATCACAAACATTCTTTTCTACTTGCTTGTGCTGAAAATAAGCACTCCTTACAATTACCTTTCTTGTCTCCCTGGTTTTTCCTTCAACTATGTCATGGAATCCCTGGTCTTTATTCTTCAAATGGCTATTACATAAATCGGTGTCAGATATGGCATTTTTTCTCTCATCAATGACAATGCCAGAGGACTGGTACTCTTGTTTCTCGTCACAAACATTTTTTTCCACTTGTTTGTGCTGAAAATAAGCACTCCTTACAATTACCTTTCTTGTTGTCTCCCTGGTTTTTCCTTCAACTATGTCATGAAATCCCTGGTTTTTATTCTTCAAATGATCATTACATAAATCACTGTCAGATATGGCATTTTTTCTCCCTTCAAGGACAATGCTAGAGGACTGGTACTCATGTTTCTCATCACAAACATTCTTTTCCACTTGCTTGTGCTGAAAATAAGCACTCCTAACAATAACCTTTCCAGTTGCCTCCCTGGTTTTTTCTTCTACTGTGTCTTGGACATTAGTGCGTCCATGCTCCTTGTGCAAACCCAAACACGGTTTATGAATTGGCTGCCTGGGCTGTTGCAGTACTGCATGTTCAGGGCTTTTCTTCTCCTCACCCACCATAGAAACTTAATTCATGCAAACAATGTAATGAGTATCATCAACTAACACATGTAAAGGCATCAGAAATTAGATTTTCCCATCCAAAAGACCAAATCAAACCAGCAAATTTATAGCTTACCATGGTATGGAGACTCTGTAAATTCAGAAATTTTTGTGGCAGAATCATATTCAATCTAAAGAAGAAAAAGGGAAAAATAAGTTAAAAAATATCTAAAAGAGTTTAAGTACCTACAATGAGCAGAATTTTCACTATTACAGTTCAATATTCAGGCAACTTACATGGCTATTAGGATGACAGGCACTTCCCCAATTCTCAGAGTGAATGAGTGATGCAGTACAATTCTTTGTTTCCTTAGCAGCAGTAGGTGACACCCGAGGTGCTCTGAATTTCCTTTTTGCTTCAAGAGAAGCAACACCTTTCATGGCTAAGGAAAAGTTACTCTGAGGAGGAATAAAAGAAACACTGCTACTTACAAGTGGCAGTATGTCGTTAAGAAACATTGACCCTAAATGCCATCATAATTCAATGCCTCAAGTTGATTGTTTTGAATGTTATATTATTGTTTTGAATGTTCTGTAGTTATTTTGAATGTTATATAATCTTGAATCTGAAATTTCAGAACATTGGCAACTAAAGCATCAACAGCATCAGGACATTCGGAGTGAACCATAAAGTGCATTCCTCCCTTTTAAACAAGCTAAACTGATTGAAATCAATTGAAGAATGCTTCTTAGGATACAAAAATACTTGGTCAAGAGATTCTTCTGCACGGGCAAATCAATCTTTTTCTTTGTACTTTCAGAATGAGGAGTTTTGAATTGACTAGTTCCTGCAATTGCCAATCTGGCTGTAAGATTCTCTCCCTGCCATTTAAAAAGAAATGGACTTCAACCAACAGTGCCCTTTAAACAAGAAGGCTATAAAATTTTGAGGACGCATACATCCATGTCCAATGTTTACCTTGCTTTTCTTAATACTTGTTGAAAAGAAATAGTAACGATTTATTCATATTTCCTCAAGCTTTATTTACAATATTTTTAGCATGTAAGCATGCATCTCACCCAAAACTTCATAAAATAGTATGCTCAGTGAAATAGTTGGCAGAAAGTATCCTCATTGTAGAATTTATACATACTCACACTCATCCATGCAAACACAAAAAGGAACAGTGCAGTCTTTTCAGTTGTCAATTCTATTCATGTCATTTTCAAAACTCATTTTCTTTCACAATCATGCAAATTATCCTTCTTATTCCAAAACTGAAGAAATGAAATCAATCATATTATTTTGAACAAGACACGCACTAAAGGCATGGATATTTCAGTTAAATAGAAAATTTACTGATTCATTTTAACAAACACAGTTTCTTATGGATAAAGATATAAAGAAGAAATTAAACGGTTTACCTCAAATGGCATTTTGGTAATTGGATCAAGATCCCCTTTTGCTATTCTTTGTGCTATATCTTTTGGCATGGGTGTATCCCAGGTTAAGGTATACTTTCAAGTAAGATCCTATCATAGACGGTTGAACAAAAATGGAGCAGAGTGATATTAATTTAAAATGACAAAAGAACATTAAGAAATAAGGATATGGGCCTAAAAAGTCTAACTCGACACCAATATCATCAGGTATCTTAGACAAATGGACAATATTTTCATTAATTGGATCATAAACTCGTTGATATTGGAAAGTATGTAATGCCTTCTTGAATGACTCTTCATAAAAGGGAGGCACAGAAACTCCACTGTATCTCAAATGCTTAAGAACCTGAAACATTGGAATTGGCATTAGAAATAGAAAATTTTCATATAGAAAGATTTACATATAAGATTTAAAAGATATATATTATTAAAAAAAAAACACTTTCTGGGATTTCTGCTGTGTAAAAATATACCTAACTGCTTGAGGGGGTTTAAAAATAAAAAAAAAAAAAAAAGAACATTGACGGCTAATACAATCCTTATTGATTTTTAAGGTCCTGATCATGCTTGTTAGGTGTATCAGCCGCACTTACCTTGTCATAACTTCTAAATTTTTTTATGCTTGCATGGGCTCTTTTAAGACCCATACCTGGCAAGGACTGAAGATAGTCACACCCACTCAAAATACACATTTCAAGAACCATTTGTCTGTTGAACCCCTCGAAACTAAGCTCCTTATTCTTTTGTAGCATGGAGTACTGGAACTGAACACCTTGACCAAACTTGTCCATTTTAAAGAGAATCTAAATTTTCAAGGAAGAAACAGGCCAATAAAAAAACAAGGAGTTACATAAAAAAAGTAGGAAGAAATATACAGTAGAAAACAAATAACATAAAACATTTATATGTTAAGCCACGTGGTAAACTTACTCTAGGGCAGCCAAATGGTATAAGATCAGAATCTTCAGTTATAACTACATCAACTTGTCCACTAATTGCCAAGAATGTCATCTGGGCATCTGCCTCGTAAGGAGCAACAATATACTGCACATTCTCCTGCTTCAATACCTTGCACAAAAAAACAATGCTAAACATTTATTTGGAGATATAATAGAACTGTAAGAGATATTATTTGATCTTAGTAATAAGGGAAATGGGTACAACTAATAATTAGGAATATTCTCGATTATTATCCATTATTAGGTTTTCCTATATTATACAAATAATTATGCTGCAATCCTCCATTCACCAATGCTGACCCTCCTTTCTCCGACAAGCAGAAAACATCCAACACACTATCTCCCGACAACCACCACTGTGCAAGAATCACTGCCTAAATTCGTCGCACAAGCTTCCTATCTTTGACTTGTCCAAATCAGCTGTTATATTCTAAAGTTTTAGGATTTAATTAGTTAGGATTTTATCATTTATCTTTATCATTTGTAATCTTTAGTACTCTATAAATAGAGTATTGAACTATTATTTGGGATATGAATAATATATGCACTTTGTTTCCTTTTCTCAATTCTCTATCA
>Ga0123342_1004646_pt1 | contig 20727 bp, 24 predicted proteins | sample Turbeawhitnodule_FD_89960 | JGI IMG/M metagenome (GOLD analysis project Ga0123342, IMG submission 89960) | Root nodule microbial communities of legume samples collected from Mexico - Turtle bean Mexico white nodule | ecosystem: Host-associated > Plants > Roots > Nodule | place: Mexico: Nepantla...
TAATATCATGGAAATAAAAAAAGCAGCCAACTATCTCTCGCAGCTCCTCTGAAGCCGAGTATAGAGCACTTGCCACCACCACATGTGAGCTACAATGGTTGTCTTACCTCCTTCAGGATTTACTGTAATATTTCTATTAAAAAATTATTTTAATAAATTTTTAAAATTTATATTTTTCAATTGAGTTTTTGTTTGGTAGATTTTATTATTAATTGAGGTGACATGACTCTCATATTACACGGTCATTATTCAAAAAAAAAATTATCAACAATGAATTAATGAAATAAAAACGGGACACTTCAGGGGTGTCCCAACCCGTATACAAAAGCACTTATAGCTAAGTATGCAGGGAAAACTGCTATTAACACAGAATTTAAACTATAAGTGACCCCTGCCCCACAGCAAACATGGTCTGCATAAGGTCCATTGAGCAGCGGCAACAGAGGTAAAAAGGTTCCCTTTCTTCCATTCATTTCCTAGCATATGACTCCCACCGAGAGGTATGGGCATAGTCAGCTTCTCAAAAGCAAGGTGTAAATACAAGTACTCCTTCACTATAAGCCAATGCCTGCAGCGGCCAATGCCTGCTAGCATCATACCTCCGCAGACAAATAAAGAGCAGCATCCACAATGTTCCTATGCTCACAGCAGAAGTGAAAGTACCTACTATGGATCCAAAAGACCTGCCATGGTGCATGGCATTGGGTAAGCATGGCTTTCCTGTTATCCTTGCACCATCAGCATCCTGCCCCACCCACCTAGCATCGCTTTAGCTGTAGACCATTCCAGTCCGTACCTGCACCATCTTACAATACAACCATAGACCCAACCACGCGCACTATGGTGCATCCCAAACCAATACGACAACCTCGTCAAACAAGTCCCAGCCATTCCACCGATCGTCCAGAACCAAAACCTTCTTCCATCCCAGCCGCACCTTGGCATACACCTGTTTAACATTGCACCTGCATTCCAGCGACCTCACCAAAGATACTAAACAGCCTACTGTCTTCATGATCTTCATCAGACCCTTCTGCCTTTCCTGTACCAGAAGACTCCTTGAAAATCCATTACTTATAGTTCTTAATACAAAGCATTGGATTTAAGACCCAATCCACAAAAGAGTAATTGAACCTGCGTACCCTATACTTCATCCATAGCCATGATTTAAGTTAGGCTTGCTGGAACATCTCTTCAGCATCTACAACTCCTTGCTTGAACGCAACCAAGTTCCTATGTTCCCATTCACTTCGTATTATAGCAGCCCAGATACCTTTCCAAACCATATCTTGTTTGTTACTGACCTGGGTCAAAGTGAAACTTTTGAAGTGATTTTTCAGGGCATTATGTTGGACAGAAAGGATGTCGATCCATCTATGACATAAGTCCCAAACACGCACGACCACATCACACTCTAGAAATAAGTGTTGGCTGGATTCAACTTTAAAATGGCAGAACACACATAATGTGGATTCCATCGTCACCCCCCTCCTACTCAGACATTCTCTAGTTGGTAATCTATCCAGTAAGGACCTCCATGCAGTGATCAGGACAGAGGGAAAGGCCTTGGCCTTCCAAAGAAGGTCGAAAACAGCAATGCGAGTGTCATCGCCTCTTATGCTCGCATAAGTTGATTTCACTGAGAAACACCCCTTATCATTGATCCCCCACACCTGAATGTCTTGCTCCTGCCTTTTAACAACAGTCCTAGAGATGTATAATGCTAAGTCCGTTTCCAACACCGATTCCCACTCGAATATGACCTGCCTCCACCTTAAATTCCATCGCCACACATCCCCTTCCCACCCGCCTACCTCTTCCACTTTTTGACTTTGATTACATGATATAGTGTGCAGTCTGGGAAACAAGGATTTGAGGTTGGTATTCCCAACCCACACGTCTTCCCAGAATTTTACTCTGTCACTGCACCCTAACCTCCATCCCATTTCTGCTTGAAACCATCCATGTCCTCCTCCCTCCATACACACTTTATGAAGATCCCTCCACCACCAAGATTGCAACTTAAGTGATGAGTGTGTCCCCTCACTTCCTTCTTCATATTTCGACTCCAGAATGTCCTTCCATCTTCCTTTTTCATCCGAGAGCCACCGCCATTTCCACTTGGCCGACAGAGCATAATTGAAATCACGTATGTCTATGATCCCCAGCCCTCCTTCCTGTTTTGATTTGCACACATTTTTCCAATTGACCCATGAAATCGGCTTCTTCTCCTTCCCCCAGCCCCACAGGAACCTTCTTTGAATACTAGTAATGTTCTTACAAACCGATTCCGGTGCTCTGAAAAGGGATAGGTAGTACAGGGGTACTGCTGTGAGCACCGATTTAATAACACAGATTCTACCTGCCATTGACAAGAACCTCCCTCTTCACGTGCTTAGCCTAGTTTCCAACTTATCAATGATTGGCTCCCATAACTTCTTCCTCCTCGAATTGCCTCCCACCTCAAGCCCTAGGTACTTGAAAGGTACTGTCATCTCAGCACAATTCAAAGTCTTCATATAACAGAGGATATTATTCCTATGCACATTGATGTCTGCAATCTTTGACTTGTGGAAGTTAATCTTGAGGCCTGAGGCTAGTTCAAACCCTCTGAGGATAGCCTTTAGAGTCACCACATTGCTAAAAGAGTCCTTACAAAAGAAAAGAGTGTCATCAGCGAACTGTAAGATACTTAACTCAACCTCTTTTCTCCCAATCCTAAGACCGGATAGTAAGTTAGCCTTCACAGCTTGCCTTACCAGCCCGGTCAAGCCTTCCGCTACAATTAAAAATAGAAAGGGAGCAAGTGGGTCTCCCTGCCTCAATCCTCTCTCAGGTTTAAATTCATTTGTCGGGCTCCCATTCACCAGCACAGAGATAGAAGTGCTTTCCAAACAACCCTGGATCCAACTAATCCACTTCCTATGAAACCCCATCTTGCGCATCATATTGTAAAGGAACTCCCATCTAACCGAGTCGTAGGCTTTTTCGAAGTCCACCTTTAGGCATAACCCACTTTGCCCTCGTCGTCTAATGTCCTCAATCACTTCATTAGCCATTAGCACACTATCCAAGATCCCCCTATTCTTCAGGAAGGCCGACTGGCAATCATCAATAACCGTGGGTAACACTTTCTTGATCCTTTCAGCCAACACTTTGGATATAATTTTATACAAGGCACCAACTAGGGAAATAGGTCTGAATTGATCAAGAAAGACAGGATTCCTTACTTTAGGGACAAGTGCAATGAATGACGAATTGCACCCCTTTGGTATATAACCTGTTTCATTAAACAAGTTCATCACTTCCATGAAATCTTCCTTCACAACCTCCCAACCCTTCTTTAAAAAGTTGAAGTTAAACCCATCAGGTTCAGGACTTTTTGAGCCTTCGCATTGCCACACCGCATCCCTTACTTCCGTCTCAGTAAATCCCTCTACCAGACTTAGGTTATCTGACATAGATAAAGACTTAAGCTCAACTGCGTCGAGTCTTACCCGTAGGTCTTTTGTTGCTCTAAACCTATTATCAAACCACCTTCTTGCTTCGGCGCGTACTGTGTTAGGCTCCTCACACCACAAGCCCCCTACCTCGACTCCTTTCACTTCATTCCTGCTTCTTCTCCATCTCAGAGAAGACTAAAAGAACTTTGTGCAGGAATCCCCATTCTTGAACCAGCTGACTCTGGTCTTCTGGCGCATAAGAGACTCAAGCTTATTATCAATCTCCTTCAGCTAGCCTACTAACTCAATCCTTTTCAGTCTATCACTTACCAACAGGTTATCATTGTAGTCTTGGCAGTCAAAGTCCTCTATCTCCTGTAGGATCCTCTTTTTAGTCGTCTCCAAATTGCTGAAAATGTCCTTGTTCCATACTTTTAAATCACCCTTCAACCGCTTCAGTTTCTCTTTAGCCTTCATGAAACTACTCCCCTGTACTGAGTAAGCAGCCCATCTATCCTTCACCATCCCCAGTCCTTGTCCACAAACTTTACTACTAACGCACAGTGGTCGAAAACTTCCCTACGTTGCACATACTGTTTGCACGTTGACCACATTTGCATCCAATCTTCCGATACCAAGACTCTATCAAGCGATATAGACATTGACCACACACCTACAGTTAGTTTTCACATGCTGCCCAGAAACGGCTATAAACCCCTTCCCCCATAACGTGGCTATCATAGATAAAGGCATCTATGTGCCACATAGATAGCAAACTTCCCCCACCATTATCTTCTTCGTAATGCAACCATCCATCTTTGTTATCCCCTCAAAGCGAGTAACACCTAGCATCTGAGAACTGAACCGCTTTAGTTTCTTGCAGATACACAAATTTCGCTCCCTCTCTAACTATAATGTGCTTCAAGTACCACCCCAACCCTCTTATGTTCAGATTTACAATTATCATGACAACCCATCCTTATCCCCCGCCTTGGCATGTTTCGCAACCTCCGTATCTCTCTCTTCCATGCACACGTATTCTTGGACGACTTCCTCTTCATTCCCATGACAGAATATCCCTGATGTTTTTTAAATCTCCAACAAAAATGTTGGTTCTGCCCCATTGCCTTGTTCACACAGCCGAGAATTACAGTTATATATGTCTCCATTCGAAATTGAGTCAGAGGTCTTACCTTCTTGGTGGTGCTTAGACGGTGCAGAACGAGCTTGTTTCTCGTGTAGCCTTACAGACCGCCTCCTTTGGGGTAAGGATGAATCCCCCAGTTCAGTAAGCCTTTTTCTCCTTACGCTGACAGGGCGGAGAAGTACACAGACCTGTAATTCATACCATGTGGCCCCTTAGATGGTTTCCCCCTTCAACAGCATCACCTTCGCCGTAACTCTGGAACTCGTCTTTCTCCATTGACCTATATTCCTCCTTCTTATCAGACGTTGCACCTTTCAGTGACCGTGTATCTCCCTCCCAATTCTCTTTGGTGTGTGAATTACACTCGTTGTTGCGTGCGTTCGCCTCCGCTTGTGCCCCCTGCATCCCACACACGTAACCTCCGCTTCCTTCCTCTCTCCCACAGATCTCCCTAGCGGGCCTTGGCCCACCATCATGATCAGCATGTTTTTGGTCCCACCCCACCCCGGGTTGGGCCTCCAGAATTCCTTCTTGGCCCAAACCATTACATTTGATCGTAGATAAAGAAGAGTATTCGATATATACTACCACTTTGGTCAAGTCAGCGTGTATAGGACTACTACTATAGGCCTCGGCGCACGCAATAGCTAAAAGAAAACCTAATTCAGCACCTTCCGTAGGCATCCTACTCTCACATACTTCTTTCGTGAAAGAGGAGAAGCTTTTCCCCTTATCATCTCTGATTCTTGCACTTAATCCCTAAAAAACCTGCTCTTTTGAAAAAGTTCCCAGATTACCCCTTGCCTTTGCCTGCCCTTCGTCCTCCTCTCGTATTGAACGGGAACACTCCCCTTCCCACTGCCGGAGCTCGTCCTCGCCACTTTTGATCGATAAAAATGATTCTTCAACATAGGTCTCTGAAGACGATACACTATCCGTTGAGTCAAAGTTATTGCACTTACAAAAACCTCCGCCATCTGTTGATAGTTCCTCCTCCATGACAATGCTACACGATAGATCGTTAAACCTCATACTTCTCACCCACCTTAAACTACGACTTAGAGGTGTGCGCACCTGAAGTCTAGCAAACTCTAAGTTCTCCCAAGATAACGTAGCATCGTCCACAGACATTAGCGTTGCCTCTTTTCCCACCACCTTCGTAAAACCATCCATGTTCCATAAGGATAGGGGCATCCCGTAACACCTCACCCACACGCATTTACGGTGCACTACAAAAGCTGGCGTCCAAGGCTTAATACTAACAAAAACACTATCGAACCATTGCTTGTTATCCGAGCAGAGAGCTTCCATATCCTCCCTTTCTTTTGGGGTCAACAAAGCAAAGTTATCCCCCAAAAACCTTACTTGTATCATGTTTAAGCCCCTTTCAAGAACTCCTCCTCCACCTGGTTGAAGCTTACGTCTTCCTTGAACTGGCCAATACCGCTTCTTTCCATCCAAGGCAGCGACTGTTGTAGGGTTTTGACCGTTGGTTCCTTCGAGCTCGCCTGACTTTCCCCTGTGACCACTTCAACAAAGGACTTGCTTCCTTGCTTCTCCACCCATACATGCTTTCCATTCTTCTCCTGAGAAGTCCCATTTTCCTTTTGCTGCTCCTTCCCTTCCCCCCTGTGCCTCCCCACTTCTATGTTCCTCAAATCCCTTTTCCCATACCTTTCGTATTCCGCCTGAGTCCTGCGATATTTTGAGATATTGACGTATAACTTCCTATTTCCAACAAGTAGTTGATCTAGCTCGCTCTCTAGCCACCTCACATTTCTCACGTCAAAAAATCTCACAAAACAAAACCTTCTCCCCCATTTATTTAACCTTCGAGATACAAACACTTCTTTCACTCTGGCCCATCTTTGAAAGAATTTGAACATATCCATTTCACTGTACTCGTTTGGAAAATTGGAGAAAAAGAACGTTGTGAAATCCTGTGATGAACCGTGGTCTCCATGCCACTTTCTGGTGTTTACTCCCCCACTAGCTCTCCCTCTCATCCTTACAACACGTGATGTCTCTAGTTGATTCTCTAAAGAAGTAATGCATGCATTTTAGTTAAACAAATGCAATGTCTTTACGGTCATTATTCAATTGAATTTCTTTCGTTAATTGAAATGACGGAATTGTTTGATTTTATAATTTTAAATAAAATATCATAAACTTGGACAATAAAAAAATGAAGTTCTAAAATCTTAATCGTCTTTATAAAAGAAAACATCATTTTATTCTATAAATTAAAAACTAAAACAAAAATCAAATCAGTCTTGTAAAGACTCAAGATGACATTTGGTAAAAATAATTGGAGTTAGAGTGTAACATCCATACATACAATAATGTTGGGGATCACTCCTTAATTTAATGGGAGACCATGACCAATGGTATTAGTAACCGATCCATTGAATATATTCAATGATGGTCATTCCAAAAGTTTTTTGGAATTGTAACTCTCTCTTAAAAATATAATGGGCATTAATCTCTTTATGAAGAAATTTTCCTCTCATTCTCTGAGGGAACTTCTGAGGAAGAGAAAAGCAAGCAAGTGAAGAGAGCAACATAGAGAGAAATGAGAGAATAGATAACCACCACAATGGTGAGATTTAGAGAGACTTTGTATTCCATCCTTCTTGGGTGAGATTAGAGATCCTAGTGAGATGCTAGAGAGACTTTGTATTACATCCTTCTTGAATGAGATTAGAGATCCTAGTGAGATGCTAGAGAGACGTTGTATTTCATCCTTCTTGAATGAGATTAGAGAGTAAATGAAAGAATAGATATCCACCATAGTGTGAGATTAGAAATCCTAACGAGATGCTAGAGAGACTTTGTATTACATCCTTGTTGGGTGAGATTGAATGTTATCCTCACAAAGTGAGAGAAACAAATATTGTAATTCTATTTTCATAGTGGAGACATTTTCTGGACTGGGTCCCGTGGGTTTTACTTCTCAAGTTGAGGAAGTTTTCCCACTTTAAAAATTCTTCGTGTCATTATTCTATTTGCTCTATTTTCTTATTGCTTCCGCAAGTGCCCATTTTGTATTTACACCAAAGAGGGAAAATTAGTTATGATTTTCCCAACAGTGGTATCAGAGTTTGGTTCTAATACAAGATGGAAGGAGTTATTACTCGTGAAAGACTTAGGTCCTGCAAAACAAATCTCTGGTATGAAGGTGATCAGAGATCGCTCCAAGAAGTTGATATGGCTATCACAAGAGAAGTACATTGAGAAAGCTCTAAAGAGATTCAACATGGATAAGGCAAAGCTTGTCAGTGGTCCACTCGCCGAACATTTGAAGCTAAGCACAATGCAATGTATGACTAGTGAAGAAGAAAAGAAAGAGATGAGCAGAGTGCCTTATTCTTCTGTGGTAGGAAGCCTAATGTATGTCATGATTTGCACAAGACCAGATATTGCCCATGCAGTTGGTGTTGTGATTCGATTCTTGTCCAATCCTAGCGAAGAGTACTAGAATGCAGTGAAATGGATATTGAGATACTTTAGGGGAACTACCAAAAGATGTTTATGTTTTGATAATAAAGATCCTATGTTGGTAGGATACACAGATGCAGACATGGCTAGAGATGTAGATTCCAGAAAATCCACATCAGGATATTTAACTACTTTTGCAGGGGGAGTTGTATCTTGGCAATCCAAGTTACAAAGATGTGTTGTTTTATCAACAACTGAAGCAGATTACATTGCTGCATGTGAAGCTGGCAAAGAGGTCAAATATATGAAAAATCTCTTGCATGAATTGGGTCATGTTCAAGAAATATATGTTCTTCATTGTGACAACTAAAGTGCAATCCACCTAGCTAAGAATCCTACATTTCATTCTCGAACAAAGCACATTGATTATCGTTATCATTAGATACAAAATCCTTTGGATGATGAAGAGTTATAGTTAGAGAAGGTACATACATATGACAACTGGTCTAACATGATGACCAAGGAAATTTCAGCTAAGAAGCTAACAGACTATTGTGGGAGAGCTGAATTATTGATACCCCTCAATTAAGTCAAGAAGGGGGAGAATTGTTGGGGATCCCTCCTTAATTTAATGGGAAACCATGACCAATGAATATTGGTAACTGGTCCATTGAATATATTCAATGATGGTCATTCCAAAAGTTTTGTGAAATTGTAACTCTCTCTTGAAAATGTAATGAGCATTAATCTCTTTAGGAAGAAACCTTCTTCTCATTCTCTGTATAAAGGAAACTTTTGAGGAAGAGAAAAGCAAGCAAGTGAGAAAAGCAACATAGAAAGAAATGAGAGAATGGATAACCACCATAATGGTGAGATTAGAAATCCTAGTGAGATGTTAGAGAGACTTTGTATTCGAGATTAGAAATCCTGGTGAGATGCTAGAGAGACTTTGTATTCGATGAGATTATAATTCCTAATAAGATGCTAGACAGACTTTGTATTTCATCCTTCTTGGGTAAGATTACAGATCCTAGTGAGATGCTAGAGAGACTTTGTATTTCATCCTTCTTAGGTAAGATTAGAAATCCTAGTGAAATGCTAGAGAGACTTTGTATTTCATCCTTCTTGAGTGAGATTAAATAGTAAATGAGAGAATAGATATCCACCATAGTGTGAAATTATAAATCCTAGTGAGATGTTAGAGAGACTTTGTATTCCATCCTTATTGGGTGAGATTAAGTGTTATCCTCACACAGAGAGAAACAAATATTATAATTCTACTTTTATAGTGGAGACATTTTCTGGACTAGGTCCTGTGGGTTATACTTCTCAAGTTGAGGAACACATTAAAAACTCTATGTGTCATTATTCTATTTGCTCTATTATCTATTATTTGCTTATTACTTCCGCAAGTGTTAACTTTGTATCTACACCAAAAAAGAAAAATTAGTTCTGATTTTTCCAACAAAACAATCATCTTTATTATAACCCCAAAAGATTGACTATAGAAAATATTTAGTATTTCAAAACGAATTAAACATAACAAATTAATACAAAAAGGGAATCCAAAATAGATCTCTAAACTCTTTTAAATATTGTTTTGCACTTGTACTTGTATTCGCTCGTGTAAAAGGTATAGCATATCACATAAAAAGCACATACATGGTAAGCTATTGATATGAATTTTCAACAATCATCAATGCACAAAAGAATAAATTCCATCAAACACACAAAAATCATATAAACCACACATGGATTTATACATAAAATGATATTCAACAAATGAAATATCTACTTACATCTTCCAAAAGTATGTCCTACCAAAAACTAACATTTGATCCAAATCAAGACTTCAATTAATAAGTGAACCTAAAGTAATGGATCAAGGTAAGTTCATTACAACTTGAGTCGGACATTTACTTATGCCGCATTGTGCAAGAACTTCCATTTAATTCTCACCACATGATATCTTAGTTATGTGACTTACAATCAGTAAAGGATGGGGATGTCTTGTATAACATGATGTCTTTATTTAATACACCACTCAAATAATGGTTCACATATCATCTTATATTTGTGACCCCAAATTCATACAATTCTTATCATTCTCAATAATAATTTTCATACAACATATTTATTTAAACAAAATCATAAATTAATTAAATATACAAATTAATATTTTATTTACATTTTTATTTAATATTCACATTAAATTCCTTAAAAAGAAAAAAAAATCGACTTGAGAGAATATATTTTCGTTTTGCCTCACTTGAGCGGGAATTTTCTTATTTGAGCAAACATCTAGCAAAGAATAAAGGTTAAGCTACAACTCTATTTTTTGCTTGTGTGAAAATCTTTTGTTTTAGCAAAGAATAGAACCAACAACAAAGGTTGAGTTTCTACTATATTTTTGCTTGAGAAAAAGTATCATAAAATCAATTTCATGCAACATAACCAAATATGTTTTCTAAAGTTTTATTCAAAATCACTTTAAAAATACAATTTAAAAAAAAATAAAAAATAATCATTACAACGATAATTTGCTCAAATATTACTTTTCACCAATTTCAATTATTCAAACTAGATATATATTTTCTTTCAAATGCATAATGTAACCATTATATCAACATCTCAACAAATGTATTGAATTCAAAGTAGATCAAATTTAATATCTATTTACTCAAACACCAAATTGCACCCAACTTAAACTCAAAATATTATCATAATTTTCAAACATTTAAATTATTTTTAAACAAAACATAATTCATCATAGAAATCAAGAACATAATTCATCCATAGAAATCAAGATAGTGTTACCAAGTCACATTTATATATAATTTATTCTGAGATTCTGTAAAAAAAAAATATAAATAGTTTCTTTTGCTGTAATTCCTTGTTCTAAAGTCACTTCTAATTACTCAAAATAACTTTTTTTTATCAGCTACTCAAAATAACATATAACAAAAAATTCAAATATAACAAAAATTCAAGCTTAATCAAATTTCTGAACTAATTTCACCTGAACGAGTCAATACATTTTTGGGTTTTCTTATAATTTTATTATATTTTTAATTAAGATGGAAGAATATGAAGAATAAAGAAAAATATGGGGATCATATAATTTATTATATATTTTAAAAAATTAAGAATGTCATTCCGCCTTTTGACTCGTAAGAAATTCCACCACTTCATATCTATCCAGGCCAATATCTGTTAATCGTTAATTTATAGAAATTATGTTTTCAATTTAAACTTACTAAACTAAAATTATTTCAAAACTACTTAAATTTTAAAATTTCTATTTTCATTATTTGAATTTAATTTTTAAAATAACTAATTTTATTTGTATCAATATCTTAGAATACAATTTTATCTAAAATATTATTTAGAATACAATAATCAATTGAATGTATATTAAAGAATAAATTTTTTAATAATCTTATTCAAACAAAAATTTAAAAAAAAAAGTCAAGGAATATGCATCCAAGTATAAAATAATTTGTAAATAACATTTTAACAGATACCAACAAATAGTGGAATAGGTAATTCGACGAATTTTTTAAACAGAATAAGTAACAAATATGTAGCATTTGTTCCCACCACTAAATACGTACGCTACAAAATACTTGATCACTTCATGTTGAGATGAAAAGAAAGTACTGAAAAAACAAAAGCAATTTTTTGAAGCACATCATCATCTAGTGTTTTTTCCAACAAGATACGCATAACCTTCCTTAATACTTAAATTATAAAACTTCCAATTTAGACGATTTCAGATAATCCAAAAACAAGGTAAGAAAACTAAACTCCAATTCAAAAACTAAAGCATACCTAACCTGAAGTATCTAGCTAAAACATCCATAACACAACAAGTACCATTTTATGCTTTGATGGCTTCAAGAAAATCACATGCACGAGAACAATTGAAGACCCCTTCTCAACATAGAGGAAACTCATGTACAAATCAGTTACAGTCTACGTACACAAGTCTACCCGTCTCAAACAACAAAAAATGTCTGTTGAAGGTCCAATGGGGGAGATCTAATAAAACAAGAAACTGGATTATATCAAACTGCCATTATTCATACCAAAAGCGATGCTGCTGATAGTAATTTCATTATCACCACAGCCTTCATTCAAAAACCTTCCCTGAAAGCAAGGAGAGCGAGAGGCTAGAGGTAATGCTCAATTGTTCAGCAGAGACACAAAAATGTCACATGAAGATTATGACTGATTCTCAGGACTAGGCTTCAGCTCCCGTTTCCTTTATTTGGATTGATGTCTTGGCTAAGCTTGCTTCCAATTCATTTAACTCATCCAAGTCCAACTCGTCGTCATCATCATCTATGTCATCAAGAGCTTCACTATCAGCACCAGCTGAGGTGCTTGGACCATCTTGAGCAGCGTTCCCATTACCCTGAAGTTGAACCCAACAATTAGAAAAACGAAAGATACAGCTGATGTTAAAAAGGATACCATATTTAATACTTAAAGCACACATTTTAACTGTACGTTGAATAGAGGAAGAAATGTAAGCGGTGGTGCTACAGGCCAATATTTCCTCTTGAAACATAGTATAATAAATCTACAACAATTAATAAAAGAGGGTTTTTATAACTGTTCTCTGTGTACACAAATCATTTTCCTGTTTGACTCTTAAAATTAAATCACAACAGCAACTAATCATTTGTTGTATATTCTGCTGACCCAGTTGTACATAACAGTAAATGACCACAAAAATGAACTCAGTTCCTAAACAAAACTTTTCCCGGTAACGACTACCTTAATACCCACACTAACGCACAAAACCCACAATGAAGGGTAACCACTGATTTGAGAAATTAAATCGACTGAAAAAGAAAAGAAAATATGTTGAGTAATAGTAATGGAAAAGTAGCGGAGATAAACGGCTAAATCCACCAAAACATAACTGCATATACTTCATAGTAACTAGCAATAACATAACACTGCTGCAGTTGGGTGTCAGTATTTTCTATACACTATCTTAATTTATTGAGTTAAAATTTAATGTTAATATTAATTTTAATTTTATGTATTTTTAAAATAAAATATACACATTATTATTACTAGTAAGAAAGAGACACCGTATGCGTCTATAATTAATAAAATTAATGATGTTGGTTCCAGAGAAAGTAGTAGGTAGTTTGTGGTGCATAATGCTATTGAAATATGTGAGTGATATATAGAGTAATGTGGGTGCTATTGAAATTAGAAAAAAAAATATCTAAACAAACTATTAATATGCTAAAAGTAACGGCAGTCATATCAACAGCACAACGCCCTACAAATCACTAACTTCTTTCAACAGCATAACACATTACAAACAGAATGCCTCTTTCCCACTAGTAGTAATAATATGTATATTTATTTTTAAAATATATAAAATTAACATTAAATTTTAAATTGTTAAAATAAAATAGTGTATAGAAAATATGAACACACAAGTGCAGCAGTGCCTGTGTTTCTGCTAGTTACTATAAAGGCCAACCACACCCGCAACCAAGGTGCAAGCAGTAATAAAGGCGCAATAGTACTTCAAAGGCCAACCACATTAGAAACCCAGGTGCAAGCAGGTAAAGCACAAAGAACTTCAATTTTGTATTTTTTGGAACTTGTTACAGGTACATTATATCCCATTACAAGAATGGGCTTTCAGAAACAAGCACAAGTTGTGCAGTCAATACAAACAAACAAAGTCCAAGCCCTTCAAGATAATATGGCAATTCACATTCTAACTACTTTACAAACCACGAGAGTTTATTTCTAAAATGTAGTGAAGAATCAAACAAAATTAACTCAGAAAACAATTTGGTACTGCTACCCTGAACTCCATGCAAATTTTTTAGCTCAAAACATCATAATGGGGAAAGCAAACTCCTAAAAGCCAATATTGAGAGGAGAATCACCACCTTAAATCAGGGGTTTGAAGGTTGACAAGGTACTCATACTCGGGCATCGAGTCACTAAGTTGCACTAAGACCAACTTGACACTAATTAAAAGATCGTCAAATTACCCAAGGATTGTTAACATTCAATACTTCAACTTAGAGGTCTTAGCGGCCATTCACGTTATTTGGTGGAAAAAATGTTTTTAAATTCAAAAACATATTCTAAAACTTCACAATAAAAATTAGTTGTTCTAGTGTTCTTCTGAAATCAAAAGCTAAAAATATTTACATTAGTTAAGCAAAGAAAAACTACATAAAAAGGTTATATCATATAAGTGCATTTTCTTCTAAAACCCATCTAAATGTACCCTAATCTTAACTTCATTTAGGTTTCGATGGAGAGGAAAGAAAATTATTGAAATTTAAAAAAAAAAAACTTGCTTGGTTTAAAGAAAATAAAGTGAAACAAGTTGACTTAGGAATCAAGTTTCAATTTTTTTCCTCAAGTTTCCTCTACAATTCAAATTTCAACTCATTCAGGGTAAATCCTAGATCACATCAAATAGGGTGGAGAGCAGCAGCAGCTAGACCACACCCGAATATGTAACCAACATCCCAAAGAATTTTAAAGCAAAGCTTAACAATACACAGGTGAATATAACTAAAAAGGTAATCACTTAAATTTATTTAGATTTATAAAATGAGAAAGTATATCATGATTATAGATTACAGTGGCACTCATAGTCCCATTACAGATACTGCCATTCACTCATCCCAACTACAACAATTCAGTAGCAGCCAAATTGGCCATAACTTCTTAAAATGTTGGCAACTGTGAAAGTTTTATTTTGAACAAAAGGCAAAGCACAACATTCCAGTAATTATGGTCGCACACAGCAGCTTTTTATGTGAATGGAAATCACTAGCAGCATTTATCTCAGATTTGCACTTACCAGGTTGGTTATCAGAATTTGAACATACTAAATCAAATGTGGAGATGTGGACAAGAGAGACAAGAATAAAAAAACTTACATTCTGTTCAGTTTGATCATTATCTGGCTCTCTCTGGTATTTTTCATATGCTTCTGCATCGTCCACAAACAAGCTAGCATTTGACAAAAATAGCTCCCGACCACTGCATTGGAGGAGAAAATAATGTAGCCAGATTAGCAGGAGGGAAGGTAAAAAGAGTGTCCACCTTCATAACAACATGCACATCCCACAGTTTTTCACCATTTTTTATTAAGAGGTGGGGGCCATATACATACATTCACATGTGAACAATAGGAATGGATAATGATGTACCTCATACGGTCATTCTTAGCCCTCTCTGCTTGCTGTGCAGCTAAATTGGCATCTCTTTCTTCTATCTTCTTCTTCTTCCATTCATAGAATAAATCAGGAGTCATAGGAGTCGTAGTTTTCACTTTGGCACGCTATACAATGTGATATTTTGTTAGATAACCTGATAAAATATTATGACATAGCTTCTAACAAGAAGGACAAAAAAATTCACCTGATTTTCAATATCCTCCTCGATTGATATCTTGTTAGCTTCTTCCTCTAACAAAGCCTTCATTTGGGATTTCAAAACATAACCAGGTGGAAGAGCATGTCTATAATGGCAATTCCTACCACCATTGGGGCAGACCCAAAACCAACCATATTGCTTCTTCTCTACCGCATCCAAAAAGTGTTTGCATACCTGGAGATATCAGACAAACAACAGACAGCAGTCATTTCGAGTAGCACAAGCCAAACTACAAAAACAATTTGAAAATAATGCAATACCACCAAACATTCAATAGAAGCCCCACAATCAACTAAAACCACAATTAACCACAGAAAGAGAAAATGAATACCAAACAAATAAATGTAACAGTTAAGATTCCATGTCCAACAAATCAAATAAAACATACAATGTCAGTTGGTTTATTATGATTATAGTCATCTTTCTTCGACTCCACCACCTTCTCCAAGGTCTCTTGATCCCAGTCCTCCATTGTGTCTGACAACACGACACAAACCAAAAAAATTAGAAAAATAAAAACTTCAATCAAAACCAAAACAACACCTAAAAAACAATTATCATCATTGAACTAACTAAATGCAATACCCTCGTCACGCTTATCACTGTAAATATCAATCTTTTCCCCTTTCCTCTGAACATTCAAATCATGCGAAAACTTGCACTTGAAGCCTTTGGCACACTGCCCCACTTTAAAAAACTCACACAATATAGACTTGGGATCAACACCTGACCAAAGCAAACTCAGATATATTAGCTTCCACTTCCATCAACACTAATAAAAAAAAGTTATAACAGGAAAAATGGTACATATAAAATGATTAGTTCATTACCAACTGGCACTTTAGGCTGAGTAACAGCGATTTTGAACAAATCATTTAGTTCCTTCTCCTTGGCCTTCTCTTCCTCCTTCTTTTTCTGTCATCACCATCACAAACAATCAATTATTTTACTTACCTAACAATTACAAACCAATCATAAAATTGATAACTAACAAAAAAACAGAGATAATATATATATACGTACCTTGGCATCGACTTTGGCGGGATCGACCCTGGGCTGCACTGATTGCTTAAGGTTCTGGACATACTTCTGAACATTTTTGCTCTTATTTTTGTTCTTGAGACCGAAGGTTTTGTCCTCTACAACCTTCTGCTTCTTCGCTAAATCAGCTTTGGACTGCTTCGGCGGCATATTTTATCGGCATCAAAAATTGAGAACAAATATGTGTTAGCTAATATTAATTGTTTCGCTTCGATGAAAATCGAGAATAATCAAATTAGGGAAAGGTATGAACGAAACGAATAATCGGTATGGTGCGAAGGAGACGGGATTTGGAGAGGGGAAGAGGTTTGGATTGGTTTGGATTGGTTTGGCTTGGTTAGGGTTCGGAAGTGAGAGGCGAGGGGTGGTGTAGGTTCCAGAACATTACAAAGAGGTTCAATTCCCGATCTACCCCTCGAAAGTACTCTTGGCCAAATCCACGAGTTACAATGGATTAGTTTGAACACAAAAATATAAGGATGTTTTGGTTCCAATTCCCTTGTTGTTATTATTATTATTACTATCCATATTTTTTTAGATATTTTTAATATAATATTATTATACGATAAATTTATAATAATTTTTTAATTAATATATGATAAATTTATAAATTATAACATATTTATATAATTTCTTTTAAAAAGATGAGAATATTTGTATATATTGTTATAATATTAGGAGAAATACATGAGCTGTACATTTTAATTTAATAAAAATTATTTTGTTTGATAAATATTTATGTAAGTTAATTATAAATATTTAAATATAACTCTATTATAAAATAATTAAATATGTATTTTTTATATACACTATGAGAAATACATTACGTGTTTTTATTAGGATAGTAAAAAATAAAAATAAAAAATTTATCATAATATTTAAAGTAAAAATATTATTAAATTTTATAAAAAAATTATGTTCATAAATAATTTTAATAATTTTACGCACGTTGTATATTATTATTATTATTATTATATACGCACGTTATTTTCTTAAAAATGTTTTTATTGGAGTGTTTAAAAAATAATTTTTAAACTTTTTTCCTTTATCTTTATATTTTATTTAAGAGTCAGTGTTGAAACAATAACTAAAAAATATAATTAATGTTTTAAATTGTGTATAAATTAACATGGAGTTTCTTAATAAACTATATTTTATTAATGATTTGTAAGACATGTTTATCTATATTAAACATAATCATAGTTAAAGTCTATAGTTGGACATCTTTTTACTTACCAGGTAATTTTGAGACAGGAAAGTTATCTTAGTTCAGTCTTAACTAATTAGCAAATTTTAAAAAAAAATCTTTGTGGCATGATCACTCATTGCATATTAAGTTTGAAGGTACTCCTTGCATATTAAGTTTGAAGGTTGTGAGTTACATGTTGGATTTGGGTTTGGGTTTAAATTAGAGAACACCAATCATATTTTTGCATCTTATATTCTCTAATAAATTAAAATAATCTGAAGGACATTAGTTGTATATGTGCATGACGTTCTAATTGTATGTATAATTGAAAATTTCATCTTCATGTACTTCTAATGTTACCATTAAGTATGTAGGAACCTGAGCAACATCAGTTGCGTGCATGTTTGACGTTTTCCATTATCATGTTAAGTTCGAAACATTTGTCTTATTCAAATTAAAATATCTCCTTGTCTGCCTAAACCTCTATAGAGTCTTGAGACATGTGTAAATTTATTTCTTAACTTTGAAATAAAGGTCCCAGTGATTTTGAAATAGGAGGATATTTCAAAATCACACCTCATACATATAATGTGTGTACATGCAAGAAATGACATATTTATGTATGAGGTGTGATTTTGAGGTCACAAATATGAGATGATGTGTGAACAATAAATGCTTATAGATATTAAGCAAATATCTATGTTGTAACAAAGATTCCTTAGTTTTAATAGTGGTTTAAGTCAAGTAAATTAAGACATATAGTTCTGAGAAGCTAAAAGGGAATTTATTGTATTTTTGAATCACAAATTGGAGTTTGAAGGAGTGAATCAGAATACATGTTAAGGTCTGGCAAGGATATACTTTAAACTCACCCTTATCCATGTAGTTAAGGTTTTATACCTAAGGTGATAAAATAAACCATGTGTTAAATATATCGGAAGATGCTTAAAACATGTATTTTGGAAGGTGTTCATAGATATTTCTTGGTGAATCCATGTGTGATATGTATACATGTTCATCTGATGTGGAGAACTGAAAGACCATTGGTGACTATGTCGTTCAACATTAGATCGCATGAATTAAAATTTTAGATTTCTTATATATTATTTTGGTAGTTTGCCATTGTGTAATTATTGTCTATGTGATGACTAAAGTATAGGATTTGGAGTTATGTTTGGAAGAACATAGGAGTGAAAGTTTTGGGTGTTGCTTTCTTCTTCCTCTTATAGACAAACAATATGTATATTATATGTTTGTAAATGTTAAGCTTATGTTAAAAGTAGCTACTACATAGACTTTCTTTTGAGTTTGACCCTATGAAATTTTTTTAGAGATGTTACACAATCTATTAATAAATCATTATTTTATTATTGTCAGGATAAAACTATAGCAAATAGAAGGGTTTGCCCTAATTTTTTCAATTATATTATCATAATATATATATAAGTAGTAATTATTTTATTTAATAATTTAAGTAGGTATATTATATAATTTAATTGCTATTTATTTTATTGAAATGTTACTGTTTTATAGTTTTTTTAATATAATTATCAAAACAGGTTAGTGCAACTTGTTGGGTTTAACTCACATTATTCTACGTAATAAACAAGTCAATCCAACATGACCACCTCTTTGTGAGTCCTAAAAGTGTTGGGTTTAACTCACCTTAATCCACTTAGTGAACAAGTCAATCCAACATGACCCATCTCTCTGTTGCTACCTGCACCGTATCAATTCTAACATGCACCCAACCTCTTATTAAAATGATAAAAATATCGCTCTAAAATGACGAAAATAACCTTAAATAAAAGGAGGTGTAAATAAAAATAACTTTTCAGAATCTTTTATCCGAAAATATTTTGAATTTAAATATCCAAAACACACTTTTGAATTCCAGAAATTTTTATCTAGAATGTATTTTTAATTTTGTATTTCGGATTTTTTTTATTCAAAATGTATTTTTTTATTTTTGAATTATATTTACTATTTTAAATTTTTAAATCCGGAATAAGGATAATTTTGAAAATTTAGAAAAATGATAGGTTAAAGGTTAGAATTGATATGGTGTAAGAAGAAATTGGCACATTCTCCCTGCACCCAACACATTCTAACTTGCACCCAATCACCTATTAGTAAAAGACAAATATACCCTTAATAAAATTCTGAAAAGTATAATTGTGATATGCACCCAATTTCCTGCACCAACCCTATTCTTCTCTTCTTCCATTCCATTGTGCCTGAAGCAGTGCCGCAGCCACCGTCAGCCACTGTGTTGTCCAGCCACCGTGAGCAACCTTGTTGTCCAACCACCGTGAGCCACCTTCTTCTCCATTCTTCTGCAGCCATCGTGACCTTCATTATCACAGGCAGAGCACCAGAAGTCGAAGGTACGTCATGCTTCTGAATATTTTTAACCGTAAGTGAGTTTTAAGAGTTGTGGATATTTTTATCCGTAAGTGAGTTTTGAAAGTTGTGGATATTTTTATCCGTAAGGGAGAATTGAGTTCCGGATATTTTTATCCGTAAATGAGTTTTGAGTCCGGATATTTTTATCCGTAAGTGTGTTTTGACTTACGGATATTTTTATCCGGAATATAGTTTAGGGTTGCGGATATTTTTATCCATAATAGGGTTATGTGTTGCGGATATTTTTATCCAAAATTTGTTGTTGTCTTGCGGATATTAATATCCGTATTAGTGTTGTTGTTTTGCTTGTATGGATTAATTTATATGTTCTTTTATGCTATATGTGTTATAAATTTTTATATATGTTGGATTGAATGTTAGATGGTAAGGACTAGAGGTGGAGGAAGTTCTAATTTGGACCGTGTGCGACCAACTGCATCAGTGAGAAGAAAACGGGGTGGCCCAAGTACGTCAATTCTAAATGAATAGTTTGAAGATTGTATTGAACAAGAAGAAGTTGAAGTGGATGATGAAGGCTATCCAGGAGGGCCATTGGATAAGTCCTTACTCGTTAATTATGAACATCATGTAGCCAGACAGTTGTGGAATGGTTTGGTAAGTAA
>Ga0123342_1004647_pt1 | contig 20727 bp, 11 predicted proteins | sample Turbeawhitnodule_FD_89960 | JGI IMG/M metagenome (GOLD analysis project Ga0123342, IMG submission 89960) | Root nodule microbial communities of legume samples collected from Mexico - Turtle bean Mexico white nodule | ecosystem: Host-associated > Plants > Roots > Nodule | place: Mexico: Nepantla...
AAAAAAAAATGTGTAAATATATATATATATATATATATATATATATATATATATATATATATATATATATGTATGTATATATTTATATATCATATGGCCAAATAATAATTACCATCAAGTAACAAAAAGGGGAAACAGGGCTACATTCACGCATTAATTTTACATAAAAACATGGATACACAAGATTGCTGCGTGTCACATTTGAATTCTATCTACAGCAAAGCAGCCAAGCCTGGGTAGTCTGTAATTTATACTAAACAATCGTTTGCAGTCACCTTAGAAAATAAAGCAACACAGATGGTCTCAGAAGATGACGAGCTTTGAAATTTATCATCCTTGCAGCACATTTGCAGTCTCCAGAGATAGATCACTTGAAAATTCTTGACCAAAAATGTAAGGTTGAAGCAAGCAAATATCATTAATTTGCAGCTTCATAAATGTATACAGGAATCTTCTAGATCGGACCCAGACCTGGAAAAACAGCATAATAGGAAGTCAATAGAGTGGGGCACAGAGACAATAACCTCGCTGCAGCACATTTATTATGAACCATAAAATTACCATATTGGTATTCATTTGGCAGAAGATATGCGTTGCACAGATGAAATCCAGCTACTTGAAGGGCCGATTTTATTACTTCCTTGCCCATTTACCGGGTTGGCAGCTTCAGTGGACAAGGCAGGCTTCAAAGAGTTCCTTTTTGAGGTGCCAGCAAGAGAGTATGAGGTAGAGGGTATATGTGCTTCACCAAAAATCTACAAGTAAACGAATAAATTAATTAAATCATGCCTATTAAATGTTAAACACTGATCTATTTCTTATTGAAACATAAAAGCCTGCAACTGCAACTAATTGATTGTCTCTTAAGTGTTCTAAGACAATCATAGCAATATTCATAAATATTTACTCAAAGATGACTTACATTCTTGTCAAGAGGCTTTTCAGAACCCAAATTTTTTATCCCAGATGATTTAAATTGAATTTTAACACCGGAACCAGTTACATTGCCTGATTTAATGCGTTCAGCTGAGACATCCCCTGAATAAGCATTAATACCTGTCAATAAGTAATAATGAACAAGACATGTTTATGCAGAATCACAAAGTTATGCAACTAATTTCAGATGCACCAACCTCGATTGTTGTCCACATCCATTGGCATTGCAGGACTGATGCTTGCTCCAGGGACCGTCTGTAATATGACAAAAATAGTATTATAAGAATGGGAACACTAACATCTATACACGTAAAGCAAATATACTTACAGACATGCGAGGCTGGACTCTATTCTTTTGTGCCTGCTGGTACTTTAAAATAGTCCAATCAAATACATAATCAAATTCATAACCTGCACATACCAATAACGCTAAATTACATAAATGTAGATAGGAAAACAAAGACAAATTATTTGGACACGGATGGTGTTGCTTAGTGCATCACACTAAGTGAGTGTGTAGAACATAAATATTGCAGAGTTATAGACGGCATCTATATTGCCTTTTTTTCCTTTTTAAAAAACTCATTTCCTTTCTTTTGATATATTTAAAAAAACATGTTGAATCTCAATTATTAGTCCTAGCATCAATAACTTCCATACCTAGAGATGCTATTCCAAAGGAATATAAACACAATCCTGCAAGTTCATTGATTCAATATTATTCAAGAAATCATCAAAACAATCACCTTCTCGAGCAAATCGATCCCGAATTAGGCGCTTCAAGAATCCATAATCAGGTCGCTGATCAAATGTCAGAGAGTGAATATAATGAAAGTATGAAGCAAACTCAACAGGATGAGTTTTGCATAAAACCTGTGGGCATTAACAGACAAATTAGATGATCGTTATCAAACACTTCACATCAAATAAATGTCCAAACACTAACCTCAATAGGAGTTCCTAGTTTCTTCTCACATATCTTATCATACTTTTGCTTCTTTGTTGCAGCCTTTAGGTTTTGCCAAGGAAGGCTAGACACAAAAGTCAGTTATTTAAAGTTAACAAATTTCATTGTATTGTTCTCAATAGATGATAAATGTTTGTGGAAGAAAAGCATCTAGAGAAGAATGTCATACCTTCCTCTGAGAAAATACAGAAGCACATATCCAAGTGATTCCAAATCATCCCGTCGACTTTGCTCTACAAAATGAAGTACAAATTGAACATAAAGAAAACTTGCATTTTAGTTGCAGTGAAGGACTTAAATAACTTTTTTCCGACTTACCAACCCCAAGATGAGTATTGCAACTTGCATAGCGTGCAGTCCCTGTTAAGTTTTTGTTTTCCCTGTTCAGTACAATTTGTTAGTGTTAATTCTGGCATATTTATCAGGGATGAGAAGAGAATAAACAAAGAAAGAAATGCTCTTAAAATATTAAGTTTATTCATGAAAGATGATTAAGAAATCAGTTGGATGGATATGCAACTAGATGACAAGACGAAAAATTCAAAATTACATGATGCAAACATCATAACTTAAAGAAAAATGAGAGGAAACTAATTCAAGAGAATACTGTAATATAAAGTTAGCAACCTGTAAGGAATGTGGCGATTAGTTGCGGGGTCCCTATATCGTTTTGCAAGCCCAAAATCAATTATGTAAACCTGACAAGAACAACGTGAGTACTCTTAAGCTGATGCCAACAGATAACCGAAGCAATAACAGTGCAAGTCAACCGCAAATGAAGGAAAACCACAACATAATAGTCACCTGGTTCGCCTTCCGACCAAGTCCCATGAGAAAGTTGTCAGGTTTTATATCCCTGTGTAGGTATCCTTTAGAATGCACATATTCAATTCTAGTCAACTGCACGAAATTAAAAAAGAAAAGCAAATTCAACATCAAATGCACACTACACTGACCTAGTATCATGACATACAAAAATTTACAACACAGTGCCACCGACGGCAAATTTTTTTCTAAGAGACTAAATAACAGAACAAGGCTGTTAAAGCAGGTTTTGCTGTCCTCTGAACTGAACCCATGGACAATTTGCAAACAACATGGTAACCCATATGTCCAACAATAATAATTTAAAAGAGATGGCCGGTTACCATTTGATCAGCTAACATCAACACGGTTTTGAGGGAGAACTTTCTTCCACAGTAAACAAAAAGATCCTCAAGACTAGGTCCCAGCAAATCCATAACAAGCACATTATCCTCTCCGTCTACACCACACCATTTTATGCTCGGGATGCCACCTGGATGAGAAAAAATTCAAAACCTCCAAACCTCAGCATCTTCCTCACAGTAAAACCCTCCACCGCACCACACACATGCACAAGACTAACAATAAAAATTAAGTCAAATTGCTTAAAGCAATTAAGAAAAAACATACTTCCTCCTTGAAGAATATTGTAGAGCTTGGCCTCGTAAAGCAATTGCGGATGCTTCGCTTTACTGTTCTCCTGCAACACCAAACCAATTCTTTTTTAAAATCGAAGGTAAACCTAAAGCACGAAATAACGCATCCAATAACAAGCGAACTGAACTGAAACTGCAGGAATTAAATTAAAGAAAGAGCAGCAGTAGAAAGCAGCGTACGATCTTGACCGCGACGATTTCGAAGGTATCAATATGCGTCGCTGCGTAATTGAATTGAATCGCAATCAGAACGCAATAACATTAACATCAACAACAACAATTGTAACAACAGTAATTAGGAAACAAGATTCGTGGTGAAAAATTGAGTGAAAGAGAGAGAGAGAGAAAGAGAGAAACCGAGGTAGATTTCGCCGAAGGATCCGCTTCCGATCTTGCGACCTAGCTTGAACTTGGCGCCGATGATGCGCTCCATGGCCCTAACCCTATCAACCGCTGCTTCTACAACAATACGAACAAACGCACGCTTCGGTCTCAAAGCAACAACACCCAAAACCAAACGAAACCACTGGTGGAGAACAGAACAAACAAATACGCACTGCAGGGTATTTTTGTCTTTTCACCTTTTTATCCTATTTCCTTCTTACTTCCTCCTATCCATCTTGTTAAATCCAAGACACTTAATTAAAATTTAGAGAAAAGTTTGGCATCAACCCAACACCTCCATTAGGTGGCATTATTATATGAGCTCACATTGTTGCTTTGACAAAAAAAAAATATTATCTTCACAATTAATCTTGATATCTAGTAAAAGGTAAAAAAAGTAAAAAGTAATAGGATTGAGATTTAAAGGTTTGGAAGGGTTTAAGAGAAAATATAAAGGGAAAACAATGAAAGGGTGAAATTCTGAGTGTGGGAGAAGTCGCAAATTTTGTTAAAGTTGTTGTCTAGATGGAAAGAGAAACTGACAATACCAATATTGTAGAAAGAAGTGTCAATGATATATGGTATGAGCATCAACAAGTAGAGGTGTTATAAGATGATCAAACGAATGATAGTTTGATCATCATCATTGTTTTCGTCGAAGAAAAAAAAAGTAATAATAACAATCCTTGAGTTTTTGCCTTATTCAGTATTTTACTATTTGTATTTGATTTACGTTTATGTGTTTTTTGTTTTGTCTTTGATTGAATTTTTTAGTGTTGAAGATCATTTTATAATGAATTTTGTAGTTTGTGAGAAGAGTAATTGTTGTAACATTCCTTTTTATATTATTTTAAAGTAGAAAAGTTTTGTAACACAACATATTATGGGTGGCGGGTGGTCCGATAACATATTAAGGAAGTGAACTTTAAGCCTAACTCAACCCCATAAAACTAATCCATAGGATTGAGGTTTGCACCCACTTATATACAATGAAATATCATAATTTCTAGTCGATGTGGGATCTCCAACAAAAATGTTTCTAAAAATACGTTACATGTACATATTAAGTTTGATATGTTATTTAGGTACATGACTAAATGTAGTCTAACAATTTTATTAAGAGATGTAGCATTTTGAATTTTGTTACATTCTTTTTTTTCTACAACCAAGAAAGATACATAAAAATACATAAATTCTTATTAATTTTAGTTGTGAACATAGAACAAATTATGGAAAGATAACTTGAAACAAATATAAATTTCGATGATAAAACTTTATTAAATATTGCATTACACTTAGTTGAAAAAAAAAACTCGAGTTAACATAGTTTAGTTTGAAATATAGTTAATTGTGTTGAGAATTTCATTAAATGAGTATTTTAATTTGAAAATTATGTTGAGTGATATAAAAATGACAATAGCAATTAGGTGAATGTCTTATGAACTCATTTTGGTTCAATTGATATTGTTCCTTAGGAATTTGGATGAGAGAATTTTATTGCTTACAACATTGCACTTGACTAGAAAAAAATTGGATTAACATAATTATGAAATGTGGTTAATTTTGTTGGAGAATTAGTTAAATGAGTATTTACTTTGAAAATCATAGATGTTAATCCTTTGAAGATGCCCTTTGTAGTTAATAGTGCAATTTTAGTCATTGGCATTGCGTGGAGGAATTTTATTGATTACAACATTACACTTGACTTGACATTATTTTGGTTAACATAATAATGAAATATGGTTAACTTTATTGGCTAATTTAGTTAAATGAGTATTTTAATTTGAAAATCATGGTGGTTAAACTAAGAATGACAATGAAAATTCTATTGGTTACAATTTTGTACTTAATTGGAAAAAAATGAGTTAACATATTTTTAAAATGTGATTAACTATAATGAGAAAATAATGAAATGAGTATTTTATTTTGATAATCATAGATGTTGACCTAAGAAGGGCATCAATTCCTTGAGATTCTATTGGCAATTAATGGTAAAAATTAAGTTGTTCTTTATGACCATGAGATAGAAAGTTATATATATTAAGAAATGAATTTTAAATCTACTTAAATTTTATAAAATTAATTTATGATGTGATATTCGAACCTATTTATATATTATAAAAAAAATTAATCTTTAATTTTCATAAATTATGAAAACTAAAAAGGAAACTCAGAGAGAGAAAAATTAATCTGACAAGCTTTTAGACAAATGTATCAGTAAAATCATTAGAAGTTTGATCTGACAGTGGCCAGTTCTTAATTTACTCATTATTAGAGAAAATATTGGTGTGTGACTGAGTACCAATGTCATGGAATGAATATGATGCTGATTTGCAGTACAAAATCCAGAATGGAATTTGGCTTACAAGAATGGAATCACAGAGATTGAAAACATACAAATGGAACAAAACAAAAGCAAAAATGGAATGAAAAAGAAGAAGCATTTTTCATCTTGCATGTGTTTCTGGTGTTTAGAATTGTGACTTGAAGCATTCAGGAGGCATCTGTGCATTGAATCTTTTGGTATCTCTGCAATAGTCATAGATCATGTAATTGTTTCTGACCCAATTCAGCTGACCCAATTGAGCATAACTCAGTTGCTTGTATGTGGGAGATGTCCACCAATTTGCAGGGATGTTTAAGGAGCATTGGTTGATGCTGATTGCTCCATTCCACTTGCAAGCCCTTGCTCTAAAATGGTTTAATCTAGCAATGAATGGTGCACCACTCCAATTGGTCTTAACAACTCCACCTCTAGTGGCCCAATCATCTGCATTCCATAGACTGGTATAAACCTTCATTCCTTGCTTGTTTGGGAAACCAATGCCCTCATTTTCATAATTTCGGTACACCCTAATTGGTATACTATCAATGTACCACCTGAAGTAGCAAATACATGACATAGATCATCACACAGAAAGAAAGAAGAAGAGTGCTGATATATTGACAACCTCCACCAGATTACAACTGAAAAGAGAAATAACTTTTTTTGAAATGAAACAGTTTTGAAATTGTATTGACCAAATAAGAACTAGTACCTTTCAATTTGCATTTTTCAAAGTAACATTTTCCTTGAAAGAGGGTTAACCAATTCTTTCATGTGGAACTGATAAAAGTAAATAGCAATGGATTTGTTTATCTCTGTTTTTCACTTTTATTTTCAAAAATCTGTGTATAAAACAGTGAAACAACCTTTTTTTCCTGTGTTTCCTACACAAGTCTTTAAGAACAAAAACAGAAGTAAATGATGCAAACAACTCAGTGCTAGGAGAGTTCTAATAGTTTTGTAACTTACACAATTTCAATTGGGTTCCAGTGAATGGTGTAATTGTGAAAATCAGCAGTTGGGTCAAACCAGAGGTAGAATTGTTGCTCCCTGCTTCCATTTCCTTGTGTGTATATGTTTGTATGAACAATGTAAGGTTGTCCTGAAATGTTGCCTAAGAACTCAAAATCTATCTCATCATGTTGGCTTCCTGTAGAAGATAGCTGCACAAATTTTATGTATGAAGAAGTATTAGCTTAACACTGCAATTTGATGAAGTTAACTGATTTGAAATTCAGCTACATGTTCTTTTCAATAGGAATTTTTTATTTTATTTGCACCATTGAACTTACATAGTAGGCAGTAACTGTTCCTGCAGAATTACCAGGAACCAACTTGATTTGTGATTCAATACTTCCAAATAAGAATGCTTTCTTTGTTTGAGCTGCAGATCCTGAAACTCAATGCAAAACCAAATATATCAGATTAAGAGGAGAATATAGAGTAATTAACTTCTTTTAACTGTAGTGAATAAACACATTGTTTTGTGCTGGTTACTAATCTTGTGCAAAACTACTACATGAACTGTTTCTCTTATATATATGTCTGCACCTGTATGCAATTGAACTACTCTAGATCAATTTACCTTGCATTCCTAAGAATATTCAATTGCAACAAATGCAGTTTTATACTATTTTCATAAATCATGAATGCAAATGTTTTGTATTTGCCTAAGAGCATGAAGTTTTCACCTGAGGTTTGATCCAACACAAGTTGGAGATCTTCACCCTGCAATGATGCATGTTGGTAACCCCAAGTGATGTACATGCTTTTGGAAAAGTTGGCATCTACGAGAACTATGCTAGATGCCACTGCAGAGAGGAACAGAACTACCATCAAATTTTCAAATTGTGCCATGTTAACACACATGAACAAGTTTGATGTTTTGGAAGTGAAAACTCGAATGCATTGTCTCCTCGTTCTTCATGTCTTTATATAATGTGACATTCTCTGTGAAATATTTGAAATTATTTATAAGTTGGTTGACCTTTCCTTAGGATTTTGCTTTTGATATTTTTTTTTAAGAGAGTCAAAACACAAAAACAATTAAGGTACCATTAATAAGTTTGACAACATTAGCTGTCTTTTTTATTATAATTATTATTATCAAGATTAAACTCAACTTCATATTTTTTTTACAACTCAACTTTTAATATATATATATATATATTACATATATATTTTGTAATGTTGAGTTTTAACAACAATCTCATATTTTACTATGTTCTTATATACTAAAAAGTGAATTTTAAACCTAACTCAATATTACAAAACGGGTTTATAAGTGAGATTTGCACCTATTTATATATTATGAAATGTCATAATTTCAAATATGCCGAGAATGTATCAATTCATGTGCGTGAGTGGTTCGATAGTATTTTGATATCGGATGGCTTGATAAGTGTCTAACAAACTTTTATTAGAATAAACTCTAAATGACTCTAATAATAACATATTAATAAGTGGATTTAAGCTTGATTCAACCTTATACAACCGATTTATAACTTGAAATTTACATTCAGACATATATTATGAAATGTCTTAATCTCTAATCGAGATAAAATCTCTAACATTGATTATTAAAACTTTATATAGTTGTTATGAATATAATAATAATATAGTTTATATTTGAAAAACTACAATTTTTTTTAATGAAATACTGATTATAATCCTTAGCTTATTGACTATTCTTTTAAATGAAAACAATCTGTTGGAGATTTCACATCGACTAGATATTAGAGTCTTTCATTGTATATAAGTGCGTACAAACCTCAACCCTTTGAGCCGATTTTATGGGGTTGAGTTAGACTTAAAGTTCACTTTGTAATACAATCAAATATGCAGTAAAGGAGTGAATCACTAAACCAAACACTGCATTGATTTTGATAATGAGAAGTTGAAATTGTGTTTTGTGATGAATGCAGAACTTGAAACCAAAAGAAAGAAAACCAGACACAGCTGGAACGCGGAGAAAGAGTGGAATGTCGTGCCAAAGAGTAGTTCAGTGTAATGTGAGAGGAGGTTATATCCAGCTACCATTCATGAGTGACCACCAAGGTCGTGCACACCTGATCCAACAAAATATTCCTTTTTTTAACTCTTTTTTTTAAGATTAAGAACATTTTTTTTTCCTTTCTATAGTATCTGGTGAAGTTGCTACTCATAATACAATAGTTAGGTGGATGATATTGGAAAAGCTAGCTTGTTATTCTTTCTTCCAGGTTAAATTAATTTTTTTTATTTAACATGATTTTTCATTTTAGTTTATATTAAAAAAAAAATTAAATATCAACTAGTTTAATTAGTCATTATATTAGATAAATTAGATACTATTTTTTAAACTATAAATTTATTAATATTTAAAGTAATTCTTATTATTAATGAAATAATTATTAAGAAGTGGACTTTAAGCCTAACTCAATCCCATAAAACCGGCTCATAGGGTTAAGGTTTGCACCCACTTATATACAATGAAAGGCTCTAATATCTAGTCGATGTGGGATCTCCAACAATAATTTTTATTATTAATAAAATAACTTTTATTGTTAATTAAAATTTATAAAATAATTATTAAATTGGTATCTACATACATTTTTTTTCTTAATCTTAATAATCTTTTTCATGCATACAATAAATACTTTATTTATAAACTTTGAATAATTTTGTGATTTGCTTATGATTATAGTGTAGTAAGTAAGAAAGCTTCATTTGAATATGAGAGTTTGGATGGGGATTATCATTATGAGTACACATGTTAAAATAAATTTTAGATTTATTTTTATAATAATTGAGCATTCACTTAATGTTTCAATTATTTTAGGATTTAACTCTATTTTCTATTCATGATATATTGCATATAACAACAACGAACGACTTATATTCTTTACCATATTTAGTAGTTAGGTTTAATTTTTTTTAAATACTTTATGTTTATTTTATGATAGTTGGAAATTTTAGATAATTTAAGTTATTCTACACCATAATAGCTCATATTTCATTATTCAAATATTTTTAAAGATAAAGGTGAATTTGTAAACTTACATTTTATACCTTCTAAAAAAATTTAAATTATCTCACAATCATCACATCACATACTTCAATATTTTTTTGTCAAAAATCCATTCTAAGGCACTCCTAATCCAAACAACATCACATTTTTCTCTCAAATCACTCGAAATTCACTCATCTTCCTCACTCATCTACTTCCCAATCCAAACACACCTTAAGCAAGGTAAGTTAAAAAAAATGCTTGAAATAAATAAGTGGGAATTTGAAAAAAAAAATCTTATTTAAATTATTTTTTTGTTAATTATAGTTCAAAAGAAAATAAAAACAAAACTAATTCTAAACTTTCAATTTGATATCACAAATATACTTAGTAGAACAAAATTTACCTAGAACTTGATAAGAATCTTAAATTCTTACTTTACTTCAATAAGACCTGCTTACATGTGATAGCTGTGGTGAAGAAGTTGAAAAACTAATTATAAATTGTGCTTGAACTAAAATACTTTAACTCTTTTACAAAACTAATGAAGGGTGAGATAGTAGCACCACTTTCTTCTTCTCCTTCACTTTTTGTAGTTAAAAAAACCCTAGACAATAAAAACTACAATGAAAAACCACTCGATGTGGGCCCTGAAACAGAGCCAGTGATAACCTTACTGAAGATGCACCCACATTCCCTGGCTAGGCACCCCACGGTAGACAACGAAGATGATGTAATATCCCGGAGGAGCCACCTCACGGAACGGTGGCGCCTTCGACATAACCTTGTAAACCCCGTTAGCGTTTTGAACATTGATGATTTGAAGAAGCAGCAGCCTCTGATTCATGGAGAAGCCATGAGTGGTGAAAGGTGGAAAGTACATGGTGACCTTAATGTTTTGATTGTTCAACGCCTGATTCATGTCTTGCATCTTGAACTGCATCTGAAAGTTGTTTCCGTACGTCAACATTTTCTCAGAAGGAACCTGAGCAATTTCTGGTCGATATGGGTCCAGCTTAGGGTCCAAATAAGGAGGAGAAAATGCCTCAATCCTAGTCTCAGTTGGGAACTTGTCAACATCCTTGTAAGTGTTGTGAGTGTTGCTTCCTCCAACCCAGATTTTGGTATTTGGAAGCACTGCAGAGGTTGAGTGGTACATTCTAGATATTGTGGTAGGGGTCATCTCCTTGAACCTTCCACCCTTAGGCTTCTCTGGCATGTACAAAACTGGTGTTAGGTTAGGATCATCAGCATCCCACCATGCAGCTGTTCCTTTCTGTGCACCATTGATGAATAAGAATTGTCCATTTGGGAGAATAAGAAGATCTCCCATGGTTCTTGCAGAAGGCATCTGTTCAGTGTCCCATTTAGGGCTAGGGTCTGTGATGACCATTCTGCCACAGTCTTTGAGAGCTGGAACGAACTGTTTCAGAGTCTCAGCCAAGTTGAAACTGTCATAACTGTTGCCACCACACACCATGACCTCAACCTTGATGTTGGCACTTTCTTTTTGAGAAGCATCAAGTTTTAAGGGGAGAATGACAGACATGCCGGAAGCCGGGTAGTTCCGGGAACCTCCGGGGAGGACTGGAAATAGTCGAACCACTTTGTTGCTGTTAGGGTTGATGAGGATGGAACGGTTGTTGGCGAAGACAAATAGATTGCCATCAGAGGAGAGGTGGACAAAAGGGTAAAGGTTGTTCTCGTCAATGTCTGAGGTCTCATAGAGGAATGGGAAAAAGTAGGTTTTGGAACTTGGTTGGCCCTCCCTTGGAAAGAACTCATAGCTGAAAGATCTCCGACCTCCTATAACTATGTAGTTTCCATCGGGAAGAAGAGTCTGAGTTGCGTACCTAACATACAACAGTGCAAAAACATGTCAATAATACATGCTTTCTTTTATAATGCTTCATAGTTATGGAATGTATAAGAGGTTAGTTTTAATGTTCTGCTATATAAGTTGTAATAGCGTTGTAACATGGTGAAATGCTACATATTTAGATAAGTGAATTTGATAATGAAGCATTATTACATATTTATATAAGCATATACCATCTGTCCTCTTTCAATTTTTTGGGGTATTCCCTCCAGTCACAAGTTTCACAGTTGACCTGACCACCATAGTATCTGGTAGTTTTTGCTCCCTCTGACCAACCACCAGCAACCACTAAGGTACCATCAGCCATAAGCCCACCACATGAACACCATGGATCTGTGATCACCTGCACCATCACCAACTCTTCACATTTTTGCACCCTTTCAATTGAAAGTGTCATAAAAAAAGAAAAAGGATTCATCATGGTAAACATTATATATGTTTCCTTTCACTCCTATAAATTTTATGTCCTCAATTGAAAGTCTCAGCACTTCATAATAATAGTAGTTCCACAAACATGGTATATTAAATGAAAATTTATCATTGCATTTTACTTCTAGTATGATGCATTATATTTTTATGTAATGTGAGGAAAGAAGAAATATGAATGGTACGAACCGTGAGTGCTCTAACTTTGTTTGTCTTAATATCGTATGTCATTGCATGAGCAAAACAATCATCTTTGTTTTGTTTGAGGTTTTCATCATAGTATTGAACACATTTCATTCCTTCTGGATATTTGAGTCTAGAGACACGATAAACAGTGGCATCATAAACATTCATGGTGTTATCAGGCATCAACTGAATCTGCATGGCAGAAACTCCCGATTCATTATTAAGCACTTCCCAGCTCCCTATAGAATCTGTTTTATAATCAGTCACGTCACCACCACCATCTGCAACAACATTACCCTGTTGAAGGGCTTGTTCAGGGAAAGGCTGCACAAACTTTGGAACTCCAGGAAGCTTATTCAAATCATTGTTGTTGGATTTGTCTTTGTCTTTGTCTTTGTGTTTGTGTTTTTCTTTGTCTTTGCTTTTTTTCTTTTGTTCCTTTTCTACCTTGGCATCCACCACAAGGAACAAGACAGTGAGAAACAAAAGGACTTTGCAAAAACGTTTCATTGTTGTTGGTTAAGGTGTTTGTTTGTTTGGTTTTATGAGAAACCTCAAAGAGCTAGCTAGGGCTGATGAACCAGACCCGACATGTATTTTGAGAGATCTTTGGTGTGTCTAATTTATGTTCTATGATTTAGGTTTGTATCTAATAAACCTTCATGCATGTGGGCTTTCCAATCATCACTGGTTGTTCAAGCATTAGCAAAAAATAGAAAATCAATTTTAGCCATTGGAGATAGCTTTATAATATATGGTAATTAGCACTTTTCTCTTCAGGCACACAAGGAAGAACACTAGTTTCTTTCTATCAAAACATATCCACTTTTAGATATCTGTGGTGAATATCTCATGAACTATTAACATTCCAATCATTAAAACTTGAAGACTCATATAAAATCATTTAGAGAACCTGATGAATGATTTTTTTATCTGTATAACCCTTTAATTTATTTAATATTTACTGATAAAAAAATATAAAATCATTTAGGAAAAAAATACTACCAAGTAGGAACAGATTCAGAAATCTACCTAAGAGAAGACCAACTATTCTTCTTTCTTTAAAGTTATTTAAATATATCTAACTTTCAAGTGTGAAATAAATTTCTGCCACCATTTTTAATTTCAGATGATAAATAGCTACTTATATATAACAACAATAATATAATTAAAAAATAAAATATTATAATGTAATAAGTGTTTGCAAGACACTGATTATAAAATTAAAAGATATTTTTTTTATCAAAATATTATTATAATAAATAATTTTATTGTAATTTTAATAAATAATTTATTATTATTTTAACTAATGTCCTTGAAATACTTATTAAGAATTTGTTGCACATTATAAATATAACTTTATCATTTCACGACCTTAAAAAAATCATATATCATAAACTTTTAAGGTAGATTTTTATTCTTGGAGTCGATTGTGCTTGGTTAAAGTTGTCCTTACGATTGTACTATATGTATTTGTTTAAGACATATCATTTTGTGTTTGTGAAAAGGTTTGGAAAATATAAAGAATTTTTTTATAGTTATACAAATCAAAGGATTAAGGAGAACTTGAGATTAAAGATATAATGTTGTTTATCATAGTTTTATTAGTTAAGTGGAAGTTGAAACTAGGTATTGAAGGACTAACATTATGGAAGGACATTGTAGAGTAAAAAGATATGGCTCATGGAGAAGCCTGAATAACATAAAAAGTAGTAAGGGAAAGTCTTAGTGGTGAAAAAACCTACAAGAGGTGTGTGGATCTGAAGAAGGGAGAAATTAGTTTGAGGATAGTCTTTATTTTATCAGCAATAAGCAATTAAGATAAATCGGTTCACTTAAGGGGTGGTTCAACCTTCATACAGAGAGTAAAAGATAAAAATTCATTTATTCCTTCTATCTAAAACTCACAGATTAATTATTTCTTTTTCCAACACTAAAACTGAACAAAAGACAAAATACTACACCATTATTAAATCGAGTACATACATATCAGGAGTTCTAGATACCATTCAGAAAAGGAAAAACTCACTGATGGTATCTTTGAATTGACTTGGAAAGTAGGATTAGGAATTAGTATAAAGTTTTGGGAGGATAGATGAACTAGAGATATGTCACTTAAGTAATCATACCTCGAATTATGGTGCTCGAGTGTGTGTGAATAATTTTTAGTCTATGGAACCAAAAAAAATAACATTATGTTCAAGAAGTAAGATTAATATTGAGGAGTCTTCTGTATGACTTAGATGAGAGTGTGGATACGAATGAAATGCAAAATTTAAAAAATGAACTTCTCATATTTGGAGTGATATTTATGTCCATTACAATGCATCAATAATTTAATAAAAAAACAATACAAAATATAAAGAAAAATGATTGTAATAGTGATGGATGACTAGAAGTGTTTCAAAATGTGTGCTTAGATATGAGAATGACCAAAACTATAGGTAACAATTTTATGGCCAAATTTAAATTAGAAAAATTAGGTTAATAAAAAATTCCAAAACATCATAAAATTATATTAAAGAGTAGTGCCTTACATGTAACCATTCTTAGACTCTATAGTCTAAAGCAACCTTGTTTTCCATTGTAAATGATCAAGAAATGAAACACTTCACTCACAAATTAGGCAAAAACAGGGGAGATGACAAATCAGTCTGTAATCTTATACACTTATTAGATCGATAAGATATAATAAAATATAAAATCAATCTAAATAATAAAATTCATAGAGTATAATAATTTAAAGATAAAGTATACAATAAAGTGAGAAATAAAAATAATATTTTGCTCCTAATGTTATAGACAGAAAAAATGGATTCTCTTCTTTTCAATGAATGAATGTGACAGTGGTTGACATGCAATATATGACAAGATGGAGACAGGAAATAAAAAAAATGTAAATAAAAGGGAAAAAGATGAAGATAGAGTGTGAAAGTGTAGCTTTAATTAATATTGTTCCCATCCTTTTTTAGCAGGTAAAAAGCTAAAAGAAGAAACAAGAGCATCATGCAGAATCCCTTTCTTATCTTTAAAAACAGTGTTCAATTCATAATTTCACTGAGCATTGATTACTTATTATTTCTATCAATATTTGTGTGAAATTTGATTTTTTTTGAATGAATATTCAATTGTTTATTTTATCACAAAATATATGGATTAAATAGTTTTTAGTTTAAGGTGATTTTTTCTATAATATTTGAGGTTAGACATAATTATGAACCTCACATCTCAACTAAGTTATACTCCAAAATTCAACAATTATTTGTTATTATAAAAAATAATATTAAAAGAAAAAGAGAAAATCAGTATAAGGAACTAGATCAAACCTATAAAAAAGAAAAAAATAATATTAAAAAATGAAGTAAAAATTTATTTTTAAAAGAATCCAAAAAAATTTGAGATTAATAACAAAGTTTGAATAATCATTTTATCTTAGTTTAAATTTTTTAATACCTTTATTTAGACACCAAAATCTTTTAGTTGTTTGAATTGTATTTACTAATCCTCAATAAAAAGAAGATTTTTATTTGATTTTTTTTTTTGAAGTAAAAGTACATGAGATTTATAAAAGAAAAAGTATCCAGTTTATTTTATTTTTGGTTGACTCCATTGTGCTTTAAAGTCTAAAGGGAAAGTGAAAAGGTTGAAATGGGAAGGTCAAATCAAATGGGAGATTTAGTTTATAGAAAATGAACAGAAGGGGAAAGCACTAAAAAAATATCAAATCAATCTAAAATCCAATGAACATTTACCAAAAAAAAGGTAGTAAAAACAGTTTTAACATTTTATCTTTTAGTTTTAAACATCTTTTAAAATAAATAATAACCAATTTAAAGCTTACTAATTAATTATTATATTTAAAATATTATTATTATTTTTCCTTTTTATATATGGATTTTTAGACAATTATTAATTTTTTTTTATTGAACATCACATGAAAATATATTAAAGAATTATATAAGAATACACTTTTACGTATTCCAATGAAAATCTCCTTTTAATTTCTTAACAACACTAATTTGATTTCCCTTTATATATATATATATATATATATATATATATATATATATTACTTATATAAACTATGAACATCATTATAAAAAACAACATTACGTCTAACTTTAGTGTTAGTCAAATTAATTTTGTGATAACTACATTAACATGTAATCCATGACTAGTAATAGAAGAATCACAATATTTTAGTGTGATATGACTAGCTAACACTGTTTAACAAACAAGTTGATGCTATAATTTGGTGGTAGGCAATTGTCTGGGCCTGATTAATGTTAATTGTATAAACTTTTAGGTTTTCTTTTTAATTGAGATGAGGATAAAAATGGGGAAAAGAGGAGAAAGAAAGTAAAAAAAAAAAAAATTTGTTGGGATCTAGAAAAAGTAAGTGAATTTTAATGAAAATTTTGTGGTAGATATGATTGATGTAACTGAAAAATTGATTATATATTAATATATTTGGAAAATAAAATTTTAAAAATAATTTAATATAAAAAAATAATTTTTTAAAATATATATTAAAATTAAATAAAAATTATTATAAATTTGTAATATATTAAAATAATAATAATATATAAAATAAATTATTTTATTTGATATTAAAATTTAAATTAATTTTATTTATTTATTTATTATTTTAGTATTTTTAATTATTTATTTATTGATCTTGCTGGTGATTCGATCGTTGAAGGACTCGCCACGTCAAACTCTGTCTTCCGCAAGAACGTTCCAAGCACTTCCCAAAAGCTACAAGCGAACCTGCGAAACACAACAAACGACGCCTCTAGCGGCCGGTTGCACTCCGACGCTCAAGTCAGCCACGCAAAACCACCAAAGAACTAAGAACTAGGAATCTCAGCGAGACTCGTGTGCGCTCTATGATTCTCTCTTTCTCTCTATGTGTAAACTAGTCACTTGCAAGAATGAATCTTACCTTCCTTTGTTTGAGCGCGGAATGCCTTTATATACTCTGTTTGCGCGCTTAAGTTATTCGTGTACGAAGTAACTTAGCATGTTTCTTTCACTAGGTGTCTCGTGCAACCTCAGCGTGAGTACCAGGTGTGGCTTTGGCTAAGCGCACGTACCAGGCGTCACCTACTGTGTGAACGATCACCTCTTCTTTGCCCCATGCACGTTATGGGTTAAGAGAGCACCAATCACCGACTGGCTGCTAGCCCTCTTAGGCCATTTTCATGCACGGCACTACAAAGCACATAACTTCTCCTTTCTCTGACACTCTGCCACACAAGGCTCGTATGCAACGCTCTCGCCGGGAATCGCCTCTTGTTCCCAACTTAACTGCGCGTAACACGAAGACCCGACGACCGTCACTCATCCCAGACAACCAATCGGTCCCCATGGCGCCACGCCCTCTGCTTCATGGCGCTTATCTAGACGATGATCGCGCATCCTTTCTGATCACCGATCATCCCCCGGGTGACCCTCTCCAAGACACATCAGCTTCCCTGTCCCACGTGTCCCACTAAGAACGGTCCACGTGGCTATCTGTTGCTGACGTCACCGACTACTGATGACCGACCGGATCATTTATAAAAATATAATTATTAATAAAAATCAAAGTTTTAATTACACATAGGTAATGAGATTTATACTACCAACAAATGGATTTAGACCAGAAATTTTGTTAACTATCTTCTTATTTTGATAGTGAATAAGGGACTAATAGATCTAGTAAGACATTAGTCAATAGTAAGCTAAACGGAGTAAAGATATGGAAAAGTGGTGTGGATGTTAACATTTTACAATTCACAGGTGATACACTATTTTTGTGTAAGGTAAAAACTTAAAATATATTGATCATAAAGAGTATACTAAGTTGGGATTTTTGTGTAAGGTAAAAACTTAAAATATAATGGTATCTTTGAATTAGCATTTGGGTTAAAGGTCAAGTTCTATAAAAATAAGTTGGGAGGGGTTAGAATAGATAAAAAAAAACTATAGAGAAATTTTTGTTCTTGTTGAACTGTAGCAAGATGTACATCACTTTTACATATAGAAGAGTACTAGTATGGGGAAACCATAGGAAAAGTGAGTTCAAGAATGATACGATACAAAAGTTAAAAAAGAAGCTAGCAAAATGGAAATAAGAATATCTATCTTTTGTCGGTAGAGTTACACTGGTGAAGGTCGTCATCACAACCATTGCACAAGTGAATTATAGTGATATATGCAAACCTAAAAAAGGAAGGGTGTTAGAGGTTTAGAAATATTTAACTTAGTCTTATTAGGAAAATGGACACATAGATTAGGAACTGAAACAAATGGTTTATGAAAAGAAGTACTAGATTCAAAATATGGCTTTAAAGGAAGTTTAGACATTAATAAACAAAATAATATTGAATTTTGGTGGTGGAGAGATCTAAGAAAGGTATGTCAGAAGAGACAAAAACAAAACTGGTTTGAAAATAATATATATTGGTGTAGAGGAAAGGGAAATAAGATTCTTTTATGGGAAGACAATTGGCTTAATAAGACTTCCCTCATCAAAAACTCCTAGGGTGTTTGCTAATTCATGTGCCAAGGAAACTAAATTAGGGGATATGGCTTATTGGAGTGATGAAATTTGAGTGTGGAAGTTAAATGGCATAGAGAGTGGTTTGAATGGAAAAAACTTCAGTTAGAAAATTTATTAATGAGTTAGAAGAGTGCACACTAGATATAAGTAAAGATGATACATGAATATAGAAGGATAACGACAATAACACATACATAATGAAGTCAATATTTCAAAAAGTTAGGAATATGATTGTGGGGGAAGAAGATGACACATTTAGTTAACTTTGGAACACTAAATCTAGGCCCTCTAGTCTTTGAACAACCTATAACATATGGAAATGGGTTGACATCGACTCAGTACATCATAATTCAGCAAAAAAACACTTTGTTCAGTTTAATTTACCATGAATATCTAGAAAAGAAAAAAAAATGGAGATGTATGAGGGTGGCTATAGTTTGAACTATCTAGATAGATGTTACATATGTAAAAGGTTGGAACACCCCAAATGGTCCATTTATTCAATATCTTTTTTGTTGTTGATCAAATTTTTACATATACTATAAGAAAATCATTAAATAAAAATCAATTTTAGAGACAAAAAATAATTAGTCACTATATTCACTAAGTTTGATACTATTTTAGAAACTAAATAAATTATTGGTGTCTAAAGTAACTTATATTATTAATAAAATTTATAAACTAGTTTCTAAATTGGTATCTAATTAATTATCTATGTTTTAACACTAAAATTTTGATAGCTAATAACCTTAGAGTAGAAGTGGTATATTTTAAATGATACCTGAATATTTTATTATTAAAATGAAAATGACATATAAATAGAAAATTCAGTTATTCAGTTATTCATGTTTCATTTTAAAATAACCACCATCTCTCTAAAAGTTTTCCTTTTCCTTTCTCTCCCTTCTCTCTAAGATTTTGATCCCTTCGTTCATGTGTTTGACGATCAGAGTACGCCATTAGACTCCTGGCAGCGAAGTCTACAAGACTGCTCGATCAGAATCTGTTATACAGTAAGTTCAGTTTGTTCCGATCGGAGTCTGCCGTTGGACTCCTGGTAGTGAACCCTATAAGTTGATAGAGTAAGTTCCTTCTTGGTCCTTTTTTCTTTTGAGTTAATTTTGATCTTATTAGATTTTGTACGGGTTAGTTTTAGATTTTGTACGGGTTAATCTCTGTTAACTCAAAGTCCTAGTTATATAGTTAGATTTTGATTAGGACTCTGTGGTGCAGGTTAATTACTTTAGGCTTTTGGTAGATTTGGAGCTCCTAGTGAGCATCATTTAAAGTTCAGGTAAGGGAAGCTATATTTTTAAATTGCCAATAGAACACTAGGCTAAAAGATCTGGATGTGGGGTGACGTGGTCACCATTTTCTTGCAGGATCTCTTGTTTGGTACAGATTTAAGCTGTTTGAGATTTAAGCTGTCTGAGATTTAAGCTGTCTGAGATTTAAGCTGTGTGAGATTTAAGCTGTGTGAGATTTAAGCTGTGTGAGATTTAAGCTGTGTGAGATTTAAGCTGTGTGAGATTTAAGCTGTCTGAGATTTAAGCTGTCTGAGATTTAAGCTGTCTGAGATTTAAGCTGTCTGAGATTTAAGCTGTCTGAGATTTAAGCTGTCTGAGATT
>Ga0123342_1004648_pt1 | contig 20726 bp, 19 predicted proteins | sample Turbeawhitnodule_FD_89960 | JGI IMG/M metagenome (GOLD analysis project Ga0123342, IMG submission 89960) | Root nodule microbial communities of legume samples collected from Mexico - Turtle bean Mexico white nodule | ecosystem: Host-associated > Plants > Roots > Nodule | place: Mexico: Nepantla...
AGAAATAGCCAAGTACATCTAGTATAGTCATCGACTATAGTGAGAAAAAAACGTTTTCCAAAATGAGTTGGGATTTTATGAGGACCCCAAATGTCACAATGCAATAGATTAAATGGAGAATGACATTTTATTGTGCTTAAAGGAAAGGGTAGCCTTGTCTGTTTAGCTTTGAGACAAATACTATAATTATTATGAATGGAAATGAGATTTTTACTAATAGGATAGGTAGTAAGGAAGATACATGTTGTAGACACGCTAGAGAAGGATGTCTGAGGCGCTTGTACCATAAATCAGGGTCGGTCGATATTTGAGATGCGTGGGCTTGGTTTGGAAGAGGGGACATGTAGTATAAGTCTGCGTGTTGTTTACCCGAGCCAATCATCCTCTCCGTAGCCAAGTCCATTATTGTTGAGCGAGTAAATAGCATTTGCTAATTGTTGTACGAGGTTTCTATCAGACTCGTTACTAATGCCTTCTTTGCCAAACATGATTTTTTTATTTAGGGGATAAAAATGGAGAGGCTGTCAGGGCACCAAGGTCGGTAAAGTCGGTAAGGTCGGTGCTCTAATACCATATAAGAAAATGATAAAAAATGGTAAGAAGAAAATATGTTTTTTATTATCTTATGTGTAATCACTAATATATAGGGAGTTTCTCTCTCCAATTTACAATGTAATTAGGTAGGATACTAATCATGACATTCTATCATTATTAAATTAATTGCATATAATTGAGTACAATATCGTACAATATCATACAATAATTGCATATAATTTGATAATTATTATTTCCTTAATAATAATCCGTGCAAAACCTGCATGTTTCATCCTTGTAAAATCAGCGCAAAACCTCCATGTTTCATCCTTCTTTACAAGGATTAAGGTGAAGAGAATGGGCTGCGGCATAATACCCTCATTCAATATATTTTGTACAATCATTTCAATCTGTAACTTTTGATAGTGAATTATGCAGTGTCCAACAACACTTGAAATTTCATGCATGTCATTGATAGTGCCTTGGAATCTCATAGAACCCAATCCAAACGAACCTTTAAATGCATTATAGGAGAAATGATGTTCCTCCAATGCTGAGGTTTCCATATTTTCAATAATATCAGGAGGGTCATCTGTACAATTATCCATCTCATCCTCTTCCATTTGTAGAAACAAATATTACTTATTGGGATATCTATGCATATTCCTTTTTCTCTACGCCGCTGCATTTCGACAGGGGATATTCTTTTAACATTTAGTTCTCTGGTTTAAGGTCATGTTATTCGAAAGTATTGTTGCTAAATTGGAAGATTTTAATGTCTGGGTGAAGGGTAGGGTAGAGTTTGTGGTTTAGGATAGTAAGAAGTGAACTTTTAACCCAAATTCAACTCTATAAAATCCACTTATAAGATGAGGTTTGCAATTACTTATATATTGTTATTTATTTTATATATTGATGTGAGATCTCCAACACACTTTCTCATGTCAAGACGGACAATTATGCCTGAAACTATACATTTATGGGTGGTAAATAGCTAGTGACCTGATAAGTCCAATAAACTCTTTCTATTATAGATTCGATATGACTCTTATATCATATTATAATAGGTTCGAGATGACATTGATACCATATTAAGATAGGTTAGATATGTTTCTGATACTATATATTAAGATGTGGATTTAAGTCGAATTGAATCTTATAAAATTCGATGAAGATTTCATTCACTTATATTTTATAAAATATTTTTATGTTCATGGTGTATAACATGTGAGCCGCCATGTTTATCCTTTGTATCCTTTTGCACTCAATTAGTAACTGCAGTAAATTGAACGTATGTAATATCCAAAAATATTGTTCAGCCTTTCAAGTCCACTGCAGCACATCTGGTATCACTGAATTTCGAAAAACCGTTTGACATTCCTCACCTGGAAAGGTGAATGAAAATTCACGTTAGACAAGCATGATTCCAAATGCAGAGGACATTGCGACAGTTGATCAATTGCTGATTCCAGTATCTCGAAGCGAGTAGAATACTCCTTTTCTTTCGTCTCCATCATTCTCACCTGTCAGGCGTGTCTTTTCTGCCATACTCAATGAAGGCACCAATGTAATGGTATAAAAAAACAGAATGGAAAAGAAGGAGTTACCTTAAAAACTCTGTAAGCTTATTATTGATTATCTTCCAATTCTACTGTCATGCATAGGAAAAGTTACAGAAATTTGTATATTAGAAAAGTGAAAAGAAGAACTTCAAGAAGAGGAATTCAACATATACATTCCTTTCTACTCTTTCTCTCTCTCTCTCTTTATAAGAGAAAGTTATATACTGATATTTCCCTTTCACACTTGGTCCCGCTAGCTGTATTTTAAATTTCTTCATTTAGCCTTGTTCATTTATGTTCATTACAGCAACATTGAAAATGAAAGTCTTAGGAGCATTTAGTCCCCACCATCCCAGAAAATCCTAAAGTAATATGAAACTAAAGGAAGTTAGAAAATTGAAGAACCTGTGAACAAGAAGGTAAACACTCTGTTTGAAAAACGTATCTACATGAAACTAACAATCCATACACTAGCAAAGTAGGTCAAACAAAAAGGCCATCTAATTTTAATATGAGCTAGATACGTAGTGAACTTATATAATAAGTCCAAAACACAATCTTGTACCAGATACATTGTTATGTACTTTTACACAGAAAACTGCATCCCTCATCACATGTATCGTTATCTCTCTGCTCAGTTTGTATGAGCCCCCCGTCGTTGATGAGAGTGACCTTGACACACATATATGTATATATATAAAAGCAACCCCGAAGAGAAGAACAATAAAGCCTTAATTTCGAGGCAGATCATCTTTAATTACCAATGTCAACCCATTGATTCTCTCTTGTTTAGTTTAGATCAGAAAGAGTGTCATAAACGCTGTGAGTATGAGTGCAATGATTCTGATGGAAGGTTTATGCCCCGAGCTTTTTCCTGGTCTAATAGGAGGAAGTGAACACTCCAATCCATTGAAGAAAACCTTAGCTGGGAACGCATCTTTTGTGACATCAAAGTGTTTTACGTGCTTTTTGCTGAAAGAAAGCACAGATTGTTGTTTCCCTGGCACTCTTGGATCTTTAGCGTGTGTTCCATTGATCTCTCCAGCCAAGTAATTCAAACCCTTGAGGCCTTCTAAGAAAATGGTTTTGATACCAGGAATTCTTGTCCCGTTGAAGGAATAAACATCTTTAAAATCGTCATAAGTCTTGGTCAACTGAATTGCAGTGAACCAATCTTCAAAGGAGTAATCCTCCCAGTTGAAAAGTGTGATCCTAGCAGTCCATCCATCCTTGTGATCCGAACTCACGTGCCAGTTGATGCTGACGGGGCAGTTATCTGCACAAGGGAGCCTGCTAGGCATGTGCAAGTGCTTCATTTTGGCCCATGCTTTTGCCTTCAGGGTCCTGTTTGCAAACGGCACAAGAAGAGCATCTGGTGGAAGAAGCAATGGAGAGGCCCTGGAGTTGCACTTCCTTGTGTCATCACAGCCACATGCACACGTGTTGCAAGGGATTGCAGATTCGTTGTAGAATGCTGAGAAGGAGACACAGCAACGGTTTTGCTGAGGCTTGGGTTTGGTGATGTTGCAAACTATTTGCCAACTTGCAACAGCTGTGCTGATTGCACTTAGTCCACTGGGATCAGGGAAAACCTCAGGGTCAACCCTAACCGGTGCACCACATTTGTAATATGGATTGATAACACCATCGATGTTCCACCTCATAGGGGGTGTGATGGACGTTCTGTTATCAGTGTCGGGTGGCATTTTGAACACTTGCATCTGGAACATTGATTTAGCTTTGTTCTTGTCCATCAGTGGAGGCAAAACGGTACCATTCCTGCAGCACCAAGGGAGTTTCCCAACTTTTTCATCTTCTTTTCTTTCTGCTGGAAGGTCAGAGATTATTGGCTTCTTCTGACAGGTTGCAACTTGTGAGAAATCCATGTCACCGTAGAATTTTCCAGCTGTACCATATAAGCACTCAGAAGGGTCTTTTCTGCGAGCATAAGCTCCTTTAATGGAATATATGAACTCTCCCTTTGGCCATTCCCATGTCAAGTTCCAATGATCAAGACGGCCCAAAGGGTGTTTGTTCTCCATTGTCACTTGGACATAGTAGTTGTTCTGGAAAGCTTGAAGCACGTCGTATGCTATGGTTAGATCTCCATAGCGACGAGGAGGGTACTTAGTTTTCTTCGCTAGCTTTGCCTTCACTGTCGGGTCCTTTCTGCAACATGCGAACATTCTCGAGGCTGCACCATTCATTCACACGCATGTCAAAACAATTCATACATATCGTGTTTCATTATAAAAACAGTCTTATTATTCTCCATACCGTGTAATTAAAGTTACAATGTATCGTTTTCATGTTCTATATGCAGAAATTGTTTGTTCCTAATCCTATCATCTCAGGATTATCAAAGACTCGCAAATACAATACCATCATCATGCATATATATAATGGCCCATAATATTATGTTGTTTGGTTCATATTACATGTAACTAATGCCAGTAATACTCTCAATTTCCCATCTCTTTCACTTGGATCTACTCGTTAAAACAATGCTAGTGTGGTTAAATTGAAGAAACACCATTCCATTATTTACACTCCCTCTTTTTTACCCTTATATATTAGAATGACCCATGATATATTGAGAATCTATCTTTTTTCTACACATCTTACCACTCCCACTACTATTATTTTAATTATTTTTTCAACATTTAATTATAAATTTAATTTTTTATTATATATTCTTATTAAAACTATCACATCACGGAGAAAGTATAATTTTTCATTAGAAATGTTTCTTTTGACACTCTTTCAAAAAAGTTACAAATCCATTTTAATAATATAATAATGTATATTAGAATTTTAAATTAAAAAATAAAGTAAATATTATTATTCAGGTCGTTTTGTAAGTGTTTATTTATTTATTTAGGGGTACCCATTTAATTCTTAAACTACAATATCAATCGTTCAAAATTTCATCATTACAATTTTATAATAAACTAAAAATTGCTTACCATATTACAATTATGAAAAAAAGAAACATTTTTATCAAATTCCTTCTAATTTTAATTTATGTTGTGAAAGTAACATTATTCTCCTGAATTAAACAAACTATATATATTTAATAACTTTGAAAAGCAAACAATAAATTTTTAATTTGATAAATAAATGGACATTTATGAATATATGGAAGACAATTACGTTGGATTGGAGCAAAATATATATGTATCATAAATTGGAAGCATATGATCACTGGTTTTGCATGAAATCCACGACGTGAGAGAGTTAAAAGCATGCATATGTGTATTACCTCGACGAGTAGGTGTAGGGCATTTGAATCCATCATTCTCGAGATGAATGGTTTTGGGCATGGGCGTGGCTCCAGGACCCAAACCAAACTGTGTCCCAACAATATCGATCTTCGCACTCATCTGGTTCAGATCCCCGGCGGTTTCAATGGCGGTTTTCAAGTCCGACACGGCGGACCCCACCAGCGTCGTCCCATTGTCCACATCCGCAGGAAAGTCCCCGGCGTCTATGAGAATGGCGCCGTCTGCGGAGACCAGAATCTCGTGGTGCTGGAACCCCACAAACATCTTCCACCCCTGCAGCTCCTCATCTCCCACGTTCGTCAGCGTGGCTTCCGCCTTGAACGCCCAGGCCTGCTTCGACGCGTTCTTCACGTGCGGGTACTCCTTCTGCCTCGCCACGAGGGCATACGAGAGAAAAACTCCATCGCAGCCCTCGAGTTCGATCGCAGATGGTGGTGATGACGATAGTGTTTTCTGCGCTTGGACATGGGAGACATGGAGGCTCAAGAAAAGGAAGAGATGGATTGCTAGTAATTTTATTTTTGTTTTTTTTGTTGGGTAGGAGGAGGAGGCTATTGAATTAGTAGTTTCTTCCATTGTTGAAAGTTTTGTTCTTTTTCTTCTGTGTATCTGGCTAACTCCTCCTACGTTTTTGTCTGGTTTTTTTTGTGGGGTGTGTTTATGCTTCTTTTTCTGTGTGTATGTGCTGTATGAGGAAGAATGGTGGTGGTGGCCGCGCGTGGACGCGGCGGGGGAGAAGAGGGAAAATAAGAGAGGGTGGAGAAGTGAAGGTATATATAATGTAATAAAAATGGGAGAAGGGAGTTATGTTCCGTTAGTTTTCGCGAGGGTTTCGGAGGACAGAGAATGTTTGGAAGCCATAATTGGAATGGGAAGAGCAGCATTCGTTAATTCAGGAACAATATCCTTAGAATTTTACTAGATACTAAGAACTTTGTTGACCAAAACACATTCCAAATAACACGTGGTGGTGTGTTGGTTTATACGTACAAATCATTTTCTTCTTTATTTCAAGTTCATTTTCATGCATAACTCTTCAACAAATTTCCGTGCTAACCATTTCACTATATTGGGAGGGAAAATGGAAGAATGCGTGTGCTTAGGGTTTCTATCTAATTTGGTAGTAAACTCTTTTTTTCTTTTCAAATCATCCGTCATATTTTTGGTTGCATTTGTTTTTAACATAAGTTAATACATTGATAACTCTTTTTTTAAAAACTAGTTAACAAATATAAATAATTCAAAGATTTTTTTTTTTACTATCCATAACAATGTATAACGAATTATCTTCATAACCATTTTGTAACTGCTGTTTATTTTACTAATTTTTATCCTCATATATTTTATTTTATTATTATTATTTTTGGTGAACATATTATGTGTACATATTTTTTTTTCACTTTTACCCTTTATATATAATATTAAATATAACTAACTTAAGGGTTACTTATTTTAGAAATTGAAAAGAAAACCAATATTTTTTGGACATAAATTTTTGAAAAAATTGGATTATTTGTTTGTGTTGTGGTTGTAATTATTAGGTTGATTCATATTGGTGTTTCGATGTTTCATTATCATTTGTTTGAAAATTATTTCACATAATTTATTTATTTATTTAATAAAATAAATAATTAAATATTTTTTTATTTCAAAATAATTAAATAAATTTAAAAGAAAGCTATATATAGTTATTTATTTAGTCTATATAACATGTGTGAATAAAAATATATAGTAAAATTTAAAATGATATTTATAAATTTACCTCATATATTAATTAAAAATATAATTATTATCAATTTATATTAATATATATATATATATATATAAAATAAAGGACACGCAACAAATTTTTAAAGATGTTTAAAAAATGTGGACACACTCGATAGTTTGTATTTAATATTGAACAAATTATTAAATAGTTTAAGATTTAGGGTTTAGGTAGAGATTGTTAAAATATATTTTTTCTATTAACTTGGTTTCGTTAACTAATGTACAAAAAGGACAACATAAGATTGAATTTTCACTATCTATCATTGACTTCTAAAATTTAAAGCTTAAGCTTTTAAAATTAAATAACCAATATACTCTACTATTCAAGTATGTACTCTTAATTGTAAAGTAAAAATATTGAAGAAAAAAAAATGGAGAAATGTGAAATGAAAAGCCGCACATGCAACATAAGACTTTTTTTTATCATAGTTTGTATGTGTTAATTGAAATATTACTTTCTATATATGGCAAACTAAATCACACAAATAAATATATCGCATGGTTTTTCTCAATTATGTAATTTTGCGTTGATCTAAAATGATTTTACACATTCTTAAATTTATACCTTAAGCTTTCAAACCATGTATCATGAGCTAATCTTGGGTTTTATTTACTATTTTTAAAGTGATTTTAAGATAGGGGTTGTGCTCTCTCCAAGCTATTTTTGGGGTTTGAAATTTTTTTTTATAGAAAATGTTATTCGGAACCGTTGGAAGAGTTAGGGAACCAATTTTACTTTCCTAGAAAGAGAAATGTGTTAGTTATAATTTGAGAAAGTAACGACTCATTTTAATTTCAGTAATAATATGGTTTATAAAAGTGTCTTTGAAAATCGTCAATATAGAGTCGAAATTGTCTTATTGTGCTTAATGTTATGAATTTCGATAGATTTTTTCTTCTTCTAGATAATTGGGATATTATCATAGAAAATTGACTTAATAACATATAAAAGTAATTTTCCTCTGACTTTGAATGCTTATCATACAATATGCTTACAACAACTTCAATAAAGTTATCATCTTATTATCCTATTATATTAGAAAAATATTATTTTAATAACTGGATATTCAAATACACTAAATTACAACTTTTTTTTTAAAAATCCATTTATTTACGTGAATTCACATTTATTATTTCTTCTTCTATTTTTAACAATTGTAATTTAGAACAATTTACTATTAAATTGTTCAATATAGACGAAGATAGAGACTTTTGTTTAAAGGAGTATACAAAAGTTATCGAAAATTATAGATGGTGTTCTAATAAATGAACAACAATAAGTTAATGTTATTTGTGAGGTCATGCGCAATCCAATCATGTGGTGAAATTTCAACTCATATTTACACTATACTCATTATATACACTAAATTTTATGTTTTTACTGACTTGAGCATCGGAATATCATATTACGAAGTGGACTTTAAGCCTAACTCAACTCCATAAAACCGGCTCAATGGGGTGAGGTTTGCACCCACTTATATACAACGAAAGGCTCTAATCTCTAGTCGATGTGGGATCTCCAACACTGATTCTAACTAAACTAAATGCTCTAGTTGAGAGACATCCCTCTTTACTATAACACTATTGTTTTTCTCTTTCTGAAAAATTGTTGTGATTGATCTTATCATATGACTTAATGTTGAGAGTATATATTCGAAACTCTTCTCTGATTTCCCAAGTATAATGGTGATATTATTTAATGCCTTCACCAATCTATTACATATACGTATAAAAGAAATAAAGTAGGTTATTTATGTTTTTCTTGGTACATTTAGTAGGTATTTATAACTAATTAAAACATTGGTTCAAAGTTTAATGTTGAACAGAAGTCAAACCCATGTCAACAAAATTATTTTAATAAACCAAAATAAATATACACTATAATAAAATCAATAGATAGAAACTAATTTTAGAGACTACCAATAATTAGTTATTATATTGATTAAATTAGAGACCCTTTTAAAGATAAAAAAGAAATTGATTTTTAAATTAATTTATATTATTGTTAAATAATTTCTAAATTGGTATCTAATAAGTTACCAAAGTTTTTTCTATCAAATTTAAAATCTAAATAATTGGTAGTTAAAACTTTGGTAGCTAATTAGATACCAATTTAGAAACTATTTAACAATAATATAAACTAATTTAGAAATAAATAAAAAATTTAGTCTCTAAAATTGTCTCTAATTTAATCCCAATAACAACTAATTATTTTTTGTCTCTAAAATTGATTTCTATTTCATGATTTTCTAGTAGGATAATACTATTTAAAAATATATAATATCATATTTTATTATGTTAAAAACGGAAGAGTAGAATTATACTTCATGGGTAGCATGGAGTAATAGGGAGAGAAGAGAGAGAAGGATTAGAAGGAAGTTTTCCGGTGAAGGGTGGGTTAGGCCAATGGCGGATACATCGTTCTTCTTCACAAACTTTTCATATCATTTATTTGTGAAGGATCTATGGAAGATTTTTCTGAGGTGGAAAAGGGTATGGACGTGTTCATTTCTAATAAGCTTAATTCCAGGAAGCAGAGGTTTGGTTTTGTCGGATTCCAAGGAGTGGCAGATGTTTATTTCCTGGAAAGGAGTCTGGACGTTATTTGGATTGGTACGTGGAAATTACAGGTGAACTTACCTAAAATGAAGGGTAAGGAAAGAATGGGGTCTAAGATGATGGAGGAGCAAACTCGTAAGATGTGGAGGTCGAGGGAGCAGGAGCAACTGAAGCAACAAAAACTCTCCTTCGATCAGGTGGTTTCTGGAAAGAAACCGAGCAGTTCTCATGGAGTAGGGGTCGCTTCTCATTTTAGTGTTAAGGTAGAGTCTTCTTCCTGGTTAGACAGATGCTTTGTAGGTTTTCTGGCAGAAGCACCTAATATACAGTTGATTAAAGAGTTTTAATATGGGTGGTTTTAGTGTTGTTAGGTTAAGATGGACAATTATGTACTGTTGTCCTGCAACGAGGATGGTCTTATTGGTAAACTTATTGAAAAAAATAAAGATTGGTTTGCTGGAATGTTCGTCTCGATTCTTCCTTGGGATGAATCTTTTGCAGTAAACGAAAGGTATGCTTGGGTACGTTGTAGAGGTCTTCCTCTACAACTCTGGAGTAATCAGTGTTTTGAAAGTATTAGGGCTTTAGTCGGGAAAGTGGTAGAGGTGGATCAAGCAACTCTTGCTAGGGAGGTTTTGGAGTACGTTCGTTTTCGAGATAGAATCCCGGCGGGGTAAACATGACGAAGGAAGTGTGCATTAATAGAACTGTGTGCTTGGTGTCTTTCGAAGAGGAGGCGTGTATTCCAGACCGCAAGTTGAGAAGCATTTTTAGTCAGTGGGGAGCCCGCTCAATGTCGGATTCTGATGCTAGCTCGGAAGTAGGAGGTGGAAGGGAGTGCTTAGACTCTGTGGGTTCAGTTTCCGACGGTGGCAATGGTGGAAGAGAATGTGAAGAGGCGACGGTCCAGGGTTCGGTGGTGCATGCAGAATTGGGTCTAGGTATGGCACATCAAAAGTGGGCCTAAATTATGCATTAAACTCTCTATTGGGTAGTGGGAAGGAGAGAGAGGTTGGCACCATTAATGTGGAGCATGAGGTGGCACAACAAAAGTGGGATATTAATCCTGCATTAAATGCTTTAATGGGTAGTGGGGAGGAGTTGGAGGTTGGCACATTAATAATGGAGCATGGTGAGGCACATAAAGTGCATGGGTTTGATCATGTATTGGATTCTCAAAAAGTGGTTGAGGGATTGCATGCGGTTAGTGGATTAAATGTGGAGGTTGGCACATTAATAATGGAGCATGGTGAGGCACGTAAAGTGCATGGTATTAATCATGAATTGGAATCTCAAAACGTGGTTGAAGGAATGCATGTGGTTAGTGGATTAAAAGTGGAGTCACGCAATCATGAGCCACATGCTTCTTGCCAATTTGGTATTAATGCAGGAGGAAACGCACGTGGATTGGAGTGATGATGCATGGTACGTGGGGTTTTCGGGCGTGAATGGGGTGGGAGTTTGTGGTGGGCTGGACCCATCTCAAGTAGAGAAGGAGCAGGTCGGTGTCTCAGAGGTGGGGGGTGTAGGGACTGCGGACCGAGAGGGACATGGTGGACATGTGAGTCTAAGAGTAGGGGCAATGGAAGAGTCTCCAAGGGGGTGGCAGGATGTAGTTGTGGAGTGTGAGCTGCAAGGTGTTTGTCGGCAGCTTAGTGATTCCCTGCTGGAAGTGGGTCTCATCGAACCGTGTGGGGTTGGAGTGGAGACCTTGGGGGAGGAAGAAGAGGTGCGGTGTTTGGCAAGGGATGGTTGTCTGAAGAAAGGATGGCTCCTTCCTTGTAGTCACCATACGGGAGTGGTGGGAGAGGTCGACGGAAGGGGTGAGTTAGAGACAGAGGGTTTGGTCGGAGAAGCGGTGTTTGGTGAGGTAGGTGTGGAAAGAGCGTTTCCCCCTTTAGATGATTGTAATCTAGTTGAAGTAAGGGTAAAGTAGGGTGACTATATGGTTCAGAATCCGGTGGTGAGGTCTATTTCTATCTTAAAGTCAGATAGTGCTTTTGAGAATGGCAACAAAATTTTTAGGCTGAAAAATTATGGTTTTGAGGCAGCTAAAATTTGGTGTCATGGTAAGGAAATGGGGTACACGCGGCTGATCTGGAAGACTTTGTGATCCGTAGTCTATTGTTTTTGGAGAGTCGGGACGACTGCAAGTTGAGGAATGAAAGGGAGTCCAATCTTCTTAGATGATGAAGATAATTAGTATAAATATAAGAGGGATAGGAGGTAACATCAAAAGAAATTATCTAAGAAATTTGATTAGTAAGGAGGAGGCGGATATGGTGTGTATATAAGAGACAAAATGCTCTAAGTTAAGTAAAGAAAGTGTTTTTCTTCTGTGCGGCTCTAATGAAGTTGATTGGGTTGAAAACGCAGCAAGCAATAATGTTGGTGGGATTATTACAGTATGGAGAAAAAGCGCTTTCAGATATCCAAGTTTATTAATGGTAGAAATTTTTCTATTATTGAGGGGCTTTGGAAGGCCGGGCTGGGGTTCCTATCACAATCGTGAATGTATATTGCCCTGGTTCATTGTGGGAGAAGATTGGTTTGGGAGGAGATTAGTGTTCACAGGTTGACACAATTATCTAAGGCTTGGTGTGTTATGGGGGATTTTAACTCTATCAGAAGAAAAGAGGAGAGGAAGAGTTTGGTGTCAGTATCCGAGTATAGTAGGGAAATAAAAGGCTTTAAAGCCTTTATTGAGAAAGTTGAATTGACAGGTTTACTTGGTATCCGATTATAGTAGGGAAATAATGTTGACTGGCAGAAAGTTTACTTGGTATAAACCAAACGGGTTAGTGAAGAGCAGGATTGACAGGTTTCTAGTGTCAAAGGAATGGTGTGATGTTTGGCCGCATTGTAAACAATTTGTTCTTAGTAAATTTGTTTCTGATCATTGCGCAATAATTCTTTGAGATGAGTATGTTGACTGGGGCCCGCAACCGTTTAGGAGTTTGGATGTTTGGCAAAGTGATAGTGGGTTTAAGGTGTTCCTGAGAGAAAGATGGCCCAACTATGAGGTGCAAGGTGGTGGAATGTATATTTTCAAAGAAAAACTGAAAAAAAAAAAAACTTAAAGCGAATTTAAAAGGTTGGAATAAAGAGATATTTGGGAATGTGAATCAACTGGGTGACGGGTTGCAAAGAGGATTAGTGAGTTGGACATAAAAGGTGAAGAAAATGAGCTCGATATGTACGAAAGGGAGGAAAGAAGGTCTTTCTTAGCATATCTTAACAAAAATCGTTTTAAGCAAGAGGCGATTTGGAAGCAAAAATGCAAGACAAAAGTGGTTGAAGCAAGGAGATCTCAATACAAAGTTTTTCCATACGTCAGTTAAATGGAGGAGGGCTAAGAATGAGTTACACGAGGTCTTAGAGAATGGTCAGTGGTGTGAGAATAAGGACGAGGTCAAAAAAAAGGTAAGAGAATTCTTTGAAGCCAGATTTGTTAGAAATGAAGAGCTTTCGATCAAGCTGGACAACGTTAGATTTAAATCTACCTTTGGAGAAGATAACCAGATGTTAGTAGATGTTTTTTCAGAAAAGGAAATTAGGGAAGCAGTGTGGAGTTGTGATAGTTCGAAAAGTCCTGGGCTAAATGGTTTTAATATAGGTTTCATAAAGTTTTGTTGGGATTTCATTAAGATGGACATTATGGCGGCAGTGAAAGATTTCGAGGTTAATGGTAAATGGCCTAGGGGGTCAAATGTGTATTTCTTATGTTTGATTCCTAAAGTTGAAAATCCACAACAGTTTGCTGAATTTAGACCTATTTCTCCGGTTGGATGTCTGTATAAAATCATTTCGAAAGCGTTGTCTTTACGGTTGAAAAAGGTGATTAGTAAGGTCATTGATTTCAAGCAGTCTGCTTTTCTTAAAGGAAGGGGTTTGCTGGATAGCATGTTAGTAGCCAATGAAGTTTTGAATGAGGTGAAGAGAAAGAAGAAAATGGGCATTTTTTTAAGGTGGATTTTGAAAAGGCATTGACTCTGTGAGGTGGGAGTTCATTTACTATATGTTAGAAAGGGTCGAATTCTGTAGTAGATGGATTCATTGGATTAAGGGGTGTCTAGAATTGGCCTCAGTGTCAGCTCTTGTGAATGGTAGTCAGACTAAGGAATTTCTGCCAAAGAAGGGACTAAGGAAGGGTGAGCTGCTAGCTCCCTTTTTGTTCCTTATTGCGGCTGAAGGTTTGACGGGAGTGTCAAGGATGGCAGTTGAGAAGAATATGATTGATAGCTTGGAAATTGGAGGGAAAAAAGTGAAGGTAAACATGTTGCAATATGCTGATGATACCATATTCTTTTGTAAAGCAAACATTGAAAGTGTCTTTAATATAAAAGTGGCTTTGAATTGTTTTGAACTTTCTTCTGACCTTAAGGCAAACTTCTCGAAGAGCAGGATTGGTGGAGTGGGGGTCGATCAGATAAGGATTCATCGTTTTGCGGCCATTCTAAATTGTGAAGTGATGGTAACTCCTTTTGTTTACTTGGGAATGCAGGTAGGGGTTGCCATAAGAGACGAACGTTTTGGGTTGGGGTGGTTGACAGGCTGAGGAGTAGACTAAGCAAGTGAAAAGGTAGGTTCTTGTTAATGGCAGAGAGGATCTGCCTGAATAAGTCGGTACTTTCCTTTATTCTGTTGTTTTATATGTCTTTATTCAAAATACCCTTTGCGGTAGCAAATGAGATAGTGAGATTACAAAGGGATTTTTTATGGGGGTGGGAATATGATGGAAGAAAGGTTTCATGGGCTTCTTGGAAAAAGGTGTGTGAACCACATGAGGACGATGGTCTTGGTATCATTGACTTAAGGGTTTTTAATTTGGCGTTGCTTGATAAATGGATTTGGCGATTGGGATATGATAAGGACTGTTTGTGGAAGGAGATTCTTGACTCTAAGTACGGGGGTGGAGAGTTTTGAGAAAGGGAGGGAAAAATAGTAAGGACTCTCTTTGGTGGAGAGATTTGAAGGAGGTTTGGAGTTCGGAGGGTTGGGGTCAGAATTTTGAAGACGCTATCAAGTGAAGGATTGGTACAAGGAAGGAAATTGTTTTCTGGGAAGACAATTGGGTGGGCAGCGGAGCTTTGAAGGTCGTTTTCCCGAGGTTGTTTTCCCTGAGTTTGTCAAAAGAATCTAAGGTGGTCGAGCTTGGGGCGTGGAATAATGGGTTATGGGTTTGGACATTCGCCTGGAGAAGGAGTCTTTTTGAATGGGAGAAGCAATTGGAGTACCAGTTCTCACAGGTAGTCCAAGGTGTGTGTTTTGACTTGGAAAATGAGGATAGCTGGTTTGGAAGGATGGGGAGGTGTTATCATATACGGTTATTTTTGCCTATAATCGGCTTAGGAGGGGCCGAGAAGGGGAGAATGCCATTGTGTTTAAACAGCTTTGGAGATGTAAAGCCCTGCCTTCTACACTTGTTACTGCTTGGAGGGTGTTGGAAAATAAGCTAGCTACTAGGGTTAACTTGGAAAAACGTGTGATTGCGGTTGAAAGTCCTTTATGTAGTCTTTGTAGGGTGGAGGTGGAATCAAATAGCCATTTGTTTTTCGAGTTCAGATTTGTTTGGCTAGTGTGGAGTCGTTGTTTTGCATGGCTTGGAGTTCAGTTTGTGTCCCATAATGATCCACTGCTAAATTTTTCTCAGTTTAGATTGTGTAATGCATTTGCTTTAGCAAATGAGATGTGGGAAGTGATTTGGACTGCACTGGTAAGTGAGTTGTGGAAGCATAGAAACAACGTAATCTTTAATGGGGGAGTTGTCGATGGTTTAGAAGTGGTTGCCTTGGTTCAAGTGAAGGCTTGGTCTTGGATTACGTTCAAGTCTCTCTCTGGTTTATTCTCCTTTTTCGAGTGATGTCTCGAACCTTTTGTCTGTATGACGAGGGTTTCTTGATTTATCTTTTAGCTCAGATGTTTGTTTTTTTTAGGGTGTTTATTTTTGGGTTAAGTTAGGGGTGTTTTGTATTTCTAGACGTCCAACGGTGCGAGTGTTGAGATGGAGTGTCTTAGGTATTTTATTTTATATAAAGGTTGAACCACCTCTGAAGTGGTTTACATTTATTTTTTTTTTATTGCCGATAAAAAAAATGTTAAAAACTGAAATAAAATATAAAAAAAAATAAGTTCTTAACGTTTAAAATACATATAAAGTTTAAACAAAATATAAAAATTGTACTTAAATTGAAATTTCAAAAACATCAATATTTCCTAATTATAACAATTTTATATATAAAATAACCTATATTTTCGGGGGGTTTTAAACTAAATTTATTATATTAATTTTTAAACAATTTTTTTATTAAATTTGACCGGTTTGATACTAATTTTATTGATTTAATACAAATTTTACATCACCATTTTAGACCACAACCAACGCATGGTTTGAAGTATACTTTCATGTTGTCCTTTATTACCTCTCTTTTTGGGCTGTTTCGATCTGCACCTTCATAATTTCTTTGGGCACCTTCACAAGTCAGGCAAAAAATAATTGTCCTTAGAAATACATTTTGGATTTTAATTTTTTCTATTTACACCTCCTAGATTGCATTCCGAATTATACCATCCAGATTTTTTTAAAAAAATATACATTACATAATCCAGAAAATATTTCAAATCCATAAATATTTTTCGGATTCTATAATTTGAAAAATACTTTTTAGATTATATAATTCAAAATACCTTCTAGATTCTTTTTAGACAAGAATTGACAGTTTTCTGTGGACCTTTTTTGTTAGGACAAAGATTGAAAGCTTCTCGTAAATGCTTCTTATATTAGGTGTCACCTTTGTAAGAATTTGGGACACTATCACATTATATAAAAAAATCTGTGTATTTAACAAACCAAATGAGCTCAATCAGGGAATAATGTACATTATTCTGTAATATTATGATGGTTTATGGATAGCAAAAATTGTTATAGTAGAACAATAGAGTCTGCAAAACAGAATTGGAAATGCAGCATTACTCGATCCTATAGGCAACAGATCTGAGTCAGGGAAGAAGTTAGAATGACGGATAGACAAAGAAATACTCTCGTTACACAGTCTTTCTATAAGACATTATTTATTTGCTCAATGAGTTTATATCTATTTCACAAGCTTTTAGTTTTTCCTCTGTTGAACAATGGAGCTTTTCCTTTGATTCAACCGAACTTGTTAAAGAGAAGGCTTTATGCCCATGTTTATCATTTTTCACTAGATTATAAATACATTTTTTTTCAATTGTCTAGAATACAAACACATAAAAGTAGAAAGGATGGTTGTTTCATGTACCTTGTTTCCCATATGCAATAACAAAGTACAACAAATACAAGGTTGTACAGAACAACTCTATTTTCATATACAATCTCACTTCTTTTGGATACACAAGAAAAAGAAAAATCAAATTGATTTCACATACAACAGTTGCTCAGGGGTTTTGATGGTTGGATCTTTGAATCCGTTTTTTCAATTCTGTAAATTCCTAATGTTCTCCATTATTACCCCCCCAGGGAACAAAGATGGTAGGATGGCGAATGCCACAAGTGTATCATACAATACATTACAAAAATCAGTGAATATTTGGATGTATTTGGTGCTAGTGTTTCTTGGCCTGCAGCAATTACAAAATTACTTGAATAGTCAGGAGATAAATAAACAAGATTATGTTGGAAAACACATACCAAAAAATAAAGAAAATATGGTTAAAGATCAGTGTCTAGAATTAGGATTGAAGATTTACACATCCAGTCCAATGTGTCGGAGATTATGATGGGGAGTCAATAACTGATTTAATGCATTAAGCAAAAATAAATAAAAAACTGTAGAGAGAGTTGATGGCAATTGATATTCACATTTAGCAGTATTGTATTTCCTGCGATGAAGTTTTCATTTCCTCCTATAATAATAAGGAAACTCTAAGGTATGAAAAGTAAGGAAGAGTTGCAAAGAAAAACATTACCTTTTTTAAATATTTCTTGTGAAGTTTCATAGCCCCACTGCAAGCTTTTTTGGCATCTAGATTCCCAGTTATGTCATTCAAAATCTGAGAATAATTACATCAAAGGAGTAAAAGCAAGTTAGTCTATACAAGAAAAATAATACTCCCTCCCTTCTTACATATAATACTCAATTACTTATTCATCAAGATTTAAAAAGTGGTTAATTTCATTGATAATAATAAACATCTTCAATGTATTTTTCTTTTCAAAAATACCCTAGTCATTACCATTCTTCCCTCCCTTCTAATTGTTTGTCCATATAACTTCTCTCTTTTAATTAGAGGTATTTTTGTCTTAAAATAAATTAATGAAATGGATATTATGAATTGCGTCTTATAAAAAGGAGTAAGTGTGTTGACTTTAATAATAATCACCTTAAAAGTTATTCCAAGAATTATTTCTTAGTTAATATATTAAACTTTTGTATTCAGAATCATACCGAATTCTAGAGCAATAAAGTAAAGCAAAATTTCTTAAAGAGAATAGTTTAATTTATATACGTTGTCAATATAAAACTTTTTTACATAGATTTTCAATAGGAATTCACCCTATCAATACTCTTTTCTTAGTAAATGGGCTATGTCTAACTCAACCTCATAATAGCTTATATGGTGAGATTTACACTCCAGTTATATACTATAATTTAATTTTTTTTCTTTAGTCAACGTGGACTCTTCAACACATCTCCTCACATTTAGAGTTGAACATCTTGATCGTGGAACTAAGGAGGAATCCAATAACAAATGACATGTTAGACCCAACAAACTTTATTACCATCTCACTAAGTGAGTTATGTTATGCGTGACGCAACCTCAATCAACTTGTATAGTAAGGTTTTGCATTCCACTTATATAGTATAATTTTGCCTTATCTCTAATTGATGGAATTCTCCAACACACATTGTATTAATGAGTAATTATATCCAAGGTTAGTGTAAATTATGTTCACATAGATATCCGATCAAATTTAATCATTTTACTACATTATCATATTTATTAATAGTGACAATGAGGCAAATTCTAATTCCAAATCTATGTGAAATGTTTTACAATGAATATAAATTAATTTCACAAATGAATAAGGTGAATTAGATGCTATGTATCAATGTTTTATTTTGATAACTAATGTAAATTCTATTTTAAAGAACAAAAGTGCTTAAGTTTTTACACACACACACACACATGTTAACATGAATTTTATAATTACAATATTAAAATTTCTGATTAAAAACTACTATTAATATTTTATGTAAGTAAATAATTAATATTACCAACACACGTCAACATTTTCTGTTAGAAATGAGAAAAAATATTAAAAAGAGTGGACTAAAATTATTTAATTTTATAAGACTAAATGATTAAATTTGCAATTAAAACATAGGGAAAAATGTTTTTCAATGATTTTAATATATATAGTTTCTATCCATGTGATTGCTCCATCTAATTCAATGCAAAGTTAGATGTGGCAAGACTAACCTTGACAACATCATCCAAACCCCGTGCTTCTTGGAGTAGTTTTGCACTTTTATCTTTCAATACACTAGCAACAAGGAAAACAGACATAGGAAGAGGGGCTTCAGAAGCATTCTTTGATCCACTCTTCAAAAATTCTCTCTCATACTTTCCACATTGACGTATTGATTTTGATTTCCCTTTTGAGCCCACAGCTTGTCCAGTAGCTGATTCAGGCATTTCATACATCAAGAACAAATCAGGATCATATTCCAAGGCCCACATCATCTGTTCAAATTTTCAAATTTTAAGTCATTACTTACTCATCTCAATGCATACACGCAAAGAAAACATTAATGTAACATATCAGATCATGCTTAGGTACTTCTGTTATATTCACAAACCAAACTTAAGCTTCCTTGTTTCAATAAATGTAACATAATATATCACAAAGCACAAAAGAAGCCAAGCATACCTCCCAAAGAAACAACGAATCACAAAAAGAGAATTCTCGACGAAACAAAACCATTAGCATTCGAAAAGCAAACAGATAGTCACCTCCACCAAGATGCTCTGTCCTCCAAAATCAAAAGACAGCACATTATTAGTACATTCTGTTTGTCTAACATTAGTTGAGAGCAGTGCAGTTAAACTTAATTGAACAAAGGAGATTTATTCAACAACTTTGAATGACAATACAAGAACTGATCATAACAAATAATTTTCTTGCAATCTTAATTTCTTAAAAACAAAGATCACATAAAAACAATATAGTTAAAGTTAAAAAGCCTTCTTTGACCATATAACTAAAATACAAAAGCATATATGCAAGAAAATACCTAAATGGTTATGAAGTTTTGGATCAATTACTTGAGTAACTGAAGCCAAATCACTTAGTTGTGATGTCACCCCAACAGAGCTCTCGGTGCATCTAAAATTGCCGCGCTTTACAAATTCAAGAACACAAATAATAAGAAACTGAGATTCAACCTATGAAATACTACCAATAAAAAGTAGTTTTTGTGTAGCCACAAAGCATTAACCAATCACATGGAATCTTTGTGCACCTACTTCTTTAATAAAATTTTACGCCGCTACTGTCAATGACCAACTCACCAAAATGTTTAAGCTGTTGGGTGAATGCTTAAGAATGGTTTATTACATGATTCATCCCTAACCCACCCTCATAGAACAAGATCCCACAGGACTTCAAGAACGTCTAATACATGGGGGCCTACCATGTGTTGAAGCTTAAATACCATCCATGCAACCAACTATCCTAAAAGCTTGTGCTGTTAGGTGAAGACTCGAGAATGGTTTCATTACATTTACATCTCTATCATGTACAAAATTACAAATACATTGCAATTCTTCTCTTTCAAGTAGTATATCTGCAAACATGGAAGCTCAATTGTAATTTTATTAACGGAAGTACATCTTACAAATTTAGGATAGTTCCAACTGTGCAAGGAAAAGTAAAACTGACATTGGCAAAATTTTGTAACAGAAATATCTAACTAAGTATGCATGCACAAGAAAATAGTAAACCAGAGAGTTTTCAACATTACAATGAATGGAT
>Ga0123342_1004649_pt1 | contig 20726 bp, 10 predicted proteins | sample Turbeawhitnodule_FD_89960 | JGI IMG/M metagenome (GOLD analysis project Ga0123342, IMG submission 89960) | Root nodule microbial communities of legume samples collected from Mexico - Turtle bean Mexico white nodule | ecosystem: Host-associated > Plants > Roots > Nodule | place: Mexico: Nepantla...
AGTCTATGTGACTTAGATCATCAGTGAAGCTTGGAGATCTCTGTTACCACATAGGCATCAATACTTAATACACAACAAACATCAGTCCATACATTATCCCAAATGTATGAATTCAATTCCATATCATTCTATCATACAATATCATTCAAAAAGTTATCCACAATATTCAAAAGTTTATTTGACATAAAAAAATAACACTTTAATATTAAATCATCAAAACTCAATATTTCCACAAATTTAAATAATATATAAACAAACAACCCAATGTAAATAAACACATAACATCCCTGCAAGAGAAATTGAATATTGGGACGTCCCTTCCGCATTCAGATCTTCTATACTAGGGTGCTATTAAAAATTAAATTTAGCTTCCCTTACCTCAATTGCTTGCTTTCCAAGCAACTTTTAGAATTTTATTTCCCACCGTTTGGATAAGCTTCAAGATTTACGAGCGTAATGCAAATTATCCAAACAGAACAAAATTTCAGTATATAATAGAATAAGTTGAGAGGATTAAACTTCTCAATTGACCCCACCAAGATTGATGACTAAATCCTAAGGAAAAACAGAAAACAAAGGATATTTAGAGTAAAAATGAACTTACTCTGTTTGAAAATTTGATCAGGTAGAAATATTCCTTAACTCCTCAGCTACAGCGTGGTATGATCATATTCTAAAATAGATGAAGATTGGGAGAGAAATTAAGAGAGAGGGAGAGAAGAGAATATGGAGAGAGAGAGAGTGAAAGAAGAAAAATGAAGGCACATGGGGTGTGTAGCTTTTTTTTTTAAAAAAAAAACGTTGTTACAGTGTGAACTTAGCTGAAATGTCAAGTTACACAGTGATACCTAACATAAATTTTTTTATAAAAAAAACATTTATACAAAATATATTTAAATTATTTAAAATGTTAAAACAAAAACAAAAAACTCTAATTATTACATTTGTTGCTGACTGACCTCATTTACAGTTTCCAAACCTTCTTTCAATACTAAAGATAAAAGTATGGTGACCAAAATATAAAATATGTGTAATATTTATAAACCTCTATTTATCATAAAGTTCGATCGTATACATATTCTCCAAATTATGAATAAGTTAGTATAAGTGATAGTAATTATTGTTGCAAAGTACTATTATTATTATTATAGGAAGAAACTTCACTTGTATTATTCTCTTCATCCTCAATCTTTATTCTTGTCGTTCTTTCAATTTTATAGATAAAAATATCTGCAATAACATTTCGATGTTGAAGTCAATTTAAAATATAAGAGGAAAGTTTCAAGATGAGAGTTTCATTCCATTTTTTATAGAAATGATTTCATATTTATAGTTATAATTTTAGATCTAGACACTAATTATTAATCTGTCTGCTAATAGTTATTTTGATGCCATTACTACATGATATTTGTTTAATGGCATTGCTAATTAATTTGTGGGATGTGAAATGGACTGATCAGGGAACCGGCTAACCAAGTGCTTAGATGTAAGAGAGTGCTCAAACTTCCGGTAGTGCACCAATAAAATAAATGAATCATAATTTTAAAGACTTAATTACAGTTAACTTTTTAATTCACTTACCAAATATAAACATAATGTAGGAGAAAAATAGACTCATTAGACGTTTATAATTAGGATCCAATTTGTTTAATTATTACAAATTGAATGAGTAAATTGATGGATGATTTATAATTTTAAAGGCTATTTTTCATTTTATTTATTTCAAGAACTAGTTTAATTTTTATTACAAATTGAACATAATGATAACACTATTGAAAGAATTTATGGCGAGGAGAAACTTCCTATTCTGCAATTTTTAAGAGTATATTAATCACTTTCTCTCACCCTTTCTCTCTTGGGCACACCATATATAAAAATGTGACTCCAATGTTTTTCTTGTATTTTTTTTAATACATTTGTGATAATATTTTCTTAAATAATTGTTGGGATGCTGGGGTGTAAAAAGAAAATTTGTTGTCATGCGTGGTTAATTCAAGCCCAGCCCATTTCCGTTTGGTTTTCTCCTCGGTGATGCTGTTTGAAAGAAGAAGACAGTTAGGTGTGATTGTTTAGTTTCCTTTACTAACTCTTTTTCGTATATTTCTTTTAGCACCTAGGTAATTTCTGTGTGAAAAAAATCTAAATTATGAAGAGTAAAATTCTTTGTAATATAAACATCTATTTTGAATTTTGAATTGTGCAATTACACAATCGAAAAGAATATTTCCAATTATATAATTCAAAATACTAAAAATATACTTTAGATTACATAATAGAAATGAAAATACATTTGAAATATGTTTTTGAATAAAAAATATATTAGAAATTAGAGGATCCAAAAATATATTGTAAATTACAAGATCTAAAATATATTTTTAAGTTACTCGTAACGAATATTTAAAAATATAGTAATTGAATTTAAAATATATTTGAGTTGATAAAAGTGAAAAAGAAACGATGATGTAGAGATGAAGTAGCCTCTTTATTTTGTTTCGCCATCTGTGTTGTGTCCCAAAGCAAACGCACTATACTGTATCTACAGTGTACATAGCACAAGAATAACACCACTTCAATTGTTCGTTTTTCATTGGACTAAACACGTGTACACAGTACATAAAACAAACGCACTGCGCTCGCGGCTTTTCTTAGCCACGTTGCCGCTTCTACTCTTAACGTGCGCCCCTCCGCCGTACCCACGACGGCACGGATTCCATCTTGTCCGATCCGATCGCCCGAACCCTAGTTCTCAGTGGTTCCCTCACTTTCACTTCGCATCACAATTCCAATTCCCATCGCTGAACTCGGATGATCATATTATGATCTTCAAATTGTAGAAACAGAGAGCTAATTCTTGACTTGACGACGGCGAATACGATGCAGAGACGAAGTCCTCCGAAGCACAGGCACGATGGAACTTCGCCGCTGCCTCTCGGCATGGATTGGAGCCCCGCGCCTCGGAAATGGGTTAGTTGTCTTATTCTTCTGGTGTAATTTTAGTTTTATTTGCGCGATTGAATGAACGAGTTCCGTTTTCATCGATCGACGACCTTGTTAATAGTTTTCTCACTTTGTCCGTGACGATCAAAGAGTTAATTGTTGCTCCCTAGGTCTCTATTGTCGTGATTTGATTGATGCGCGTGATCGTGATGAACTGTGTTTTACAAGCATCGTAAGTGTGAATTTTATTCAGCGTATAGGGTGTGCCATTTTTGTGTTTGAATGCAACGGGGACCCTTGTTTTAGTTACTTTTATCTTTAGGCCGAGGAGATCATTGCTTCTCAATCACTTAGAGTTAGAAGTCCTCTTTCTTATGTTATGTTCCCATGTTTGGCAAGAGAGTGGAGAAATTATTGCATTATCCGTGATCACCATGTGTCAATGGTGGTGCCCAATCTCCACGTGAAGCTTGGCTGAGATTTATAAACTCTTCCTCGTAAATTGAAAAAATCGCTGTTGTATGTCAAATGGAGATTGACCAGAACTATATGGTATATGACGGTATAACTTCGCATAAAAGGAAAGGAAAATTGTCTCAAACTCATTTGGGCCATTGGAAAGTCTCATATGCTTCCCTCATTTCCTGAGATGCAATTTATATGCCTATTGTGGAATTTCACTAATGCTAATCGGTTTTAAGAAGAAATCTAACGTGACATCAAACCAATAACTCATTTTCTTTGCTTCTATGGTCTGTGGAACAGATCTCTATTGTTTCTGTAGTTTTTTTAGTTTCCTTTCATGGAAAGTCCTGCATAGTATGTCCAATTACTTGGATGCAGTTTACATACCTACTGAGCAATTTCATTTAGTATCAATTGGTTTTAAGGTTAAATACAACATGTTTTCATAGCCTGTGGTTAATTTTTGTTGCGTCTGTGGTTCATGGACGTGATCTCTACCGCTTTCACAGTTTCCTTCCATGTAAATCCCACACAGACTGCCTTCTGTTAATGTGGCGTAGTTTATTGATGTGTAAATAAAAATAAGGCAAGGATGTTAGTTAGTAAGTCAGTCAGTCAGTTATTGTTAGTTCTAGATGTTTGGTAGCTGCCTATAAATAAGGGACGTTGTTGTATTCTAGACAGCTGAATCTAGATTGAGTGTTAGTGACAGAAATGCGATGCACAAATTCTTTGACATCACTGTTCCCTACTCTTTCCCTGAAACTGCCCTATTCTTTTTTGTTCTCTCTTCTCTTCTTTCTCTTTCTTTCTGTTTCTCTCTCCATCTTTCTGTATCTTTCATCAATCTCACCTAAATTGGGATGGTCAATTTTTGAGAGTAGTAGTAATTGAGGCAACAATTTCCAGAAACATTCCAGCTCTCAAGGGGTGATTTAGGAGTGCAAGCAACATATCAAAGGTAGAAATTCCTCTTTTGGTGGAGAAAGATGATTCAAGAGGTCCAGTATTTTATTGAACACTGTGATACATGTGCACAATGTACATAAGATATTTACTGCCCTTGGACTTTTGCTGTCTCATCCTATTGCTAGTCAGTTTTGGGAGAGTATTACAATGGATTTTATTGAGAGCCTTTTCAAATCCAATGGCATGGATACTATTTAGGTTATTGTAGTTTGCATGAGAAAGTATGCTCATCCTGTTTTCCTTTCATATGCAACACTTGCTTAGTATTTCATGGATCAGATTTACAGACCACAGGGAAGAACCATTGCGCATAAGGAATTTAGTGGTGGATGCACTTGACAGAACATTTGCAGTCAGAGAATCAATGATAGGAGTTCTTAAACATCAGTTACAAATTGCTGCAAATGCGATTAAGCAAAAGGCAGATTCAAGAAGGTTTTATTGGGATTTACAGATTGGACAGTGGGTGCTTTTAAAGCTTCAGCTCTATTGACAGATTTCTGAAGCAGCAAGATGCTCTGAAAGCTTGCTACTAGGTACTATATGGTCCTATAAGATTCTGAAAAAGTTGTGCCCATAACCCCCTATTAAGCAGACGTATTCTCCCATTGACTGTTCAGCTATACTAAGTACCATGTTTCCTAAAGAGATTCTAAACAAATGCATGAGGGATGTATAAACACTGAAATTTTGGTGCAGTCTCGTGATTTTCCTGACAAAGCGGCTACTGGGTTTCCTCTATCAAGTTTCAACAAGTCCCTACATTTGAAATGCAAGACCCTTGAGGAGGACGATCTTCTTTTGGGGAAGGGGTATTGATATGTAAATTGAAATAAGACAAGGATGTTAGTTAGCTAGTTAGTCAACTATGGTTAGTTCAATAGCTGTTTGGTAGCTACCTACCTGTAAATAAGGTGGTTGGTTATTCTACTAGACAGCTGAATCTAGATTGAATATTAACAACAGAAATGCAGTAAATATTCTTTGGCTTCTATATTCTCTCCTCTTTACCTGAAACCTCCCTATTATGTTTTTGTTCTCTGTTCTTTTTCTGTCTTTCTGTTTCTTTCTCCTTTTTGTTTCTTTCATCTGTTCCACCTATATCATTTATATACCTACTTTGCAATTTCACTCAATATCAATTGGTTTTTATATGAAATCCAATAGAGTATCAAAACCTATAGCCCATTTCCATTTTTTTTTTGGTTTGTGGAGGGGATTTCTACTGTTTACATAGTTTCCTTCATGAATCACCTAGTTGGCAGGCATCTATGGTGTTTGAAAGTCTCACATCGCTACTTCAATTATTGACATGCAGTTTATATACCTACTAGACAATTTCACTTAATTCCAATTAGTTTTAGGATGAAGCTTAACATGGCAGTTTTTTCAAAACTCTGCCATTTATAATAATGGTTCTCATAGTTTACCAGCATTACCAAAGGCGAAAATTTCTTGAAATTTTTTACATCATTCTTCTAAGTGGATTAGATGTGTGCAGAGAACACCAACCTAATATTTGCTTGTTCTTTTCACAAGGACAACATATATCAACTGTTTTAAAATCTAAAAAGGTGGATTGCTCTTCATTTCGATTTTTTTGTTAGAATTTTGTCTAGAATCTCTTCAATCTTAATTTGCTAGTACAATTATATCATTTCAAGAATATTTTATGGTATTGAAAGCTAATATTCCGCCCTTTTCCCTTTTTGAGGTATTATTTGATAGCTCATATTTTCTTTAACTTTTATCTCTAGAATTCTTTTTGTGCAATTAATTTTATCATAATTTTTTTATTTGACTTCCTTCTAATTCTGAAGTCCCTATTGTACAGAATGGGCAAGATACAGTATGGCCACACAATCATCGTACTGGTTGGAGTTATTGTGTCACGATACCTTCTTGGTCCTTTGTTCCAAAATCAAGGAATTCAGATCCTGTGGTGGTAAAGTTTATCAAGATCCAAATTTTCATTCATGGCCAGATTTAAGATTAATGTTGTACCACTTTTCTAGTTTGGATTTGTTAGGATTAGAAGTATATACTCAGTCTGAAGCAAGTGGAAATTATCATATACTTAGTCAGTTTAGAAGTTCTTTAAATTAGTGTGTTTTAAAGTAATTGCAAGCATGAGGAGAATTGTGCAGAATTTCTTTCCAGAGATGCAGTGAAAGAAACAACGAGTGTTGAAGGAGTTAATAATATTTCAATAAACCTAATTATAATGTTTGACCATTGTGGGAGTTTCCTTTATAGTGTAGTATGCATGGCACTATAACATCCAATTTGAAAGAAAGATTAAATTGAAGTGTATTTCCAACTTCCATTCATTTATAGTTTGTGGTGTAACGATGGCTTCTTTGTGAATGTTCATTTTTAACATCATTAAGGGACAGTTCTACAGGGTTCAAGTTGGTGTACAGTCACCGGAAGGGATTACAAGGCTCCATGGAGTATTAAGAAGGTTCAATGATTTTTTAAAGTTGTTTGCTGATGTAAGTTTACTCATTTTAACTGCTGCTTTTTTATCTTTTCATGTATCTGTACTTCATCCCCGATTCTGATAACTGATTTTTTATTTAAGCATTATTATCTCTACACATATTGATTGGTACCCATTTTTGTGTTTAACACTTCCATAAAACCATTGAATTTACTATAATGTAAATGTAGTAAGGGACAAGCAAAATCTTTAAGAAGAAATATGTAAACTTATTTGATTGGGGTCTCTGTCCATGAAGTGAAAACAAGCAGGAATGTCCGTCAACAGTGGTGAAAGAGTTCAGTTTTATCCAGTTGGGCTGTATTCTTAATTCATAGAAGATGAATGGCCCTAATTTTGTTTTCTTAAACAATCTAGCTCTTTTACTTTGTTAGGTAAATTTGAAATATCCTTTATCAAATCTGCAAATGGATTTCTTTCTAATTTACATATTAGACATTATAGGAGTGCAGATCGGAAGGTTAACGAGTATCAAGTTTCTATATAAGTATTTTCTATCCCAAGAAAAACGATAGAATAAGGTGCAGTATGGAAGTTTCAAAATAGGAAACTTTGCCATCATATTGTCAAACTTCCAAATTAGAAACTTTACAAGATCAAACAAAATTGAACATATTTCACGAGAAAACACAGACATGGATGGAAAATTTTGAAAATAGAATGCCTTGCAATTAATGGACAACAATGGTGGCCTCACAAATACATGAGAGAAGCCAACCCTTTTTTGCACCAATGGTAGATACAGATAAGAGTCTTCTTCAAGAAACTGGGAACTCTGTTAACGTTTCAATTATTTCTTAATTCTGAGAATAATTTTGATTGTCAGATGAGAATAGAATCAGTGGGTTATAATTTATAAATGTTTTAAGAAGTATATAGCCTGTGTTTGCACTTGTGTGTGTATGATACATAGATAAATATTTTGCATGTGTTTGTGCTTTGTTTGGGTTACACTGATTTCTAGACTTTTGCCACATGCTATCTTTGTAGCTTAAAAAGGAGTTTCCCAGGAAAAATATCCCTCCAGCACCACCCAAGGGACTCTTGCGATTGAAAAGCAGAGCTTTGTTAGAAGAGGTTGGAAATGTCTTACTACAGTACCAATTATTTTGTCTATGGCATTATTATGGATCTGCATATTGATCTTTCGTCATGCTTGAATTTTCTTAAGTAGAAGAACATACTTGGCCTAAATGCTTAGCTACTGTAGGTTACTAGCACTTAGAGATTTAGGTAAGGTATGTATGTGGTTACTATTGATCAAGCTTACCATAAATAACAGGACACAGTCTTCCATTGAATGGATGGTTTACAAACCTGGGTTTGGATGTAAGTCAGGAAAGGATTTAGCCTCTTGGTGGACTACACCAGCACTATATTTCTAACCCTTATATGACCCTTTTAGATTTGTGTTAAACATAACGCTTGCAGTCTAAATACTTCTTAATCTTTGCCATTATCTTTTAAAAATGGGCCCCATCAATGTATTTACCCAAAAAGATGATAAATTATTTGCTTTTGGATTTTTGCTAGACCTCATTATATTTTATTCACCAAATTCTTTTATTGAGTCCCTCTCTATCTACTTAATTGCTATCTTTTTCTCTTTGACCTAACAACAAGAAAAAAATGCCATTTTTGTTCGTGACTGCAACTACTTAAGTTTTCAGCACAATTTTCAATTCAAACTTCTTAATTTTCTGTCCTAAATAAATACTTAAGAACTTTTGTAGAACCAATTTATATCTGAACAACCTCGTATATATTTTTATTTGGTTGTTGAACAATTATTTGAATTGGAAAAGGATGGTCATTGAAATTTTGGGACATGAAAAATGTAGATGAAAATTGCCTCCATATTCTCTTTATTTATGTGGAGTTAAAGAGCTTACAGATTATTTGGTAAAAAAAACCATGAAATACTTATAGCGGGTTTCTTAATATTAACTCGTAGATAGGATTAACTAACTGTAACTTAATCTTAAACAAGGTTATTTGTATGTTCCAATAGCTGTTATCTACACTACTTTAGACAACTGGGCAGGTTGCTCCACCTCCATCTAATTTTATAACCTCCAATTACAAATTTCATATCACCATTAGATTGAGCTACCTGTGCAGCATGGAAAATTGTGAATGCCAGACTTGAATCACTGGCCGTAAATTTTAAGACATACTTTTGCTACAGAGAAGGTGCTCTTTGGAAGAGTGGATCACGAAACTACTGTCTGACATTGATGTATCAAGATGTGCTGCAGTGGCATCATTTCTCGAACTAGAAGCAGCTGCTAGATTTTGTATGTGATTGTCTTTTGCAGCTTTCATTTAGTTGTCTCATAGATGTTAGGATGGTCTATTTATTTTATACAAAATGATTGCTAGCTTTCCCAAATTTGATACTTTATATCTCATTTAATCACTTCTCAGCATTCCAAGATGCAAGCCAGCAAAATTCTGTAACAGATCCTGATTCTAATAACACGGTTTATTCTGTGCAATCACCTCACCAGTCAAGCTTATCACTACTTGCTGGCAGTTCGTCAGTTGCCTCCGATTATGGTAGTGATACTGCATATGAGCCATCTGACCTAGGAACACCAAGAGTTGGACAGGATGATAATTCTGATGTTGGTACAGATGATCTAACATTAGATGAAGATATGTCAAATCCAATAGAAAAACTTGTGAAATATGGCATATCAAATATTGACGAAGGTTTGTTTATGGGTCAGACTATTCTAGAGCAATTGGAAGGCCTTCCTAGGCATAAAGCAAATGCCAGACATGTGAACTATGTTACACAGAAGGACAGAAATAATGGAAATTTATATGATTCTTCACTTTTAGCTAATAATACCATGGAACTTTTCTCTGAGCCTGGGCATGCCAAGGTTGTTGGCCATGTTCGTAAGCTTTCAAATGAGAGTTTTGGAAGTGATGGAAGTTCATTACGAGGTAGTGACATCTCTAATTTTGGGATTCCAAATTCCTCTGGTGATGGCTCTCATGACCTTCCTGGATCTGCTTCGGTTTCAAGGGACACAGATATTATGGGCCACACAAAGTTAAAGCCTACTGGTGATACTCAGTTAGTCTTTCCAGTAGATCAACGCAATAAATTGAACAGGATTCTTTCAACCATGCAACGAAGGCTAGGCACTGCAAAAACAGATATGGAGGACCTTATAGTTAGATTAAATCAAGAAATAACTGCAAAGGATTTTCTTGCAACTAAGGTACACGATTTGGCATGCATGTCCTTGTAAAATTATTTCATATATATATATTAGTTTAATTGTATCTGAGATTGATGAGAGACTAGTCAAGTTGAAGATAATATATCTACAAATCATAGATGTCTGAGTATTTTATGATTCTGTGGCAAGCATACAAGCTGAATCTTTACATGTCCATAACTATTGGATCTGTTCAGGTCAAGGATTTGGAAGTAGAACTTGAAACTACCAAACAGAAAAATAAGGAGAACTTGCAGCAGGCTATTCTAATTGAGAGGGAAAGGTTTACCCAAATGCAGTGGGATATGGAGGAACTTAGACGAAAATCAATGGAAATGGAGATGAAACTAAAGTCAGAATCGGTAGGAAATTTTTGCATTTACTTTACATATATTAAACTTATTTGTAGACCTTGTTGATTTAAATAATGGCTCATGACATAATATCCAGGGGGGGAATTCTTACCAGAATTCAGCAAAGGAATCAATTGTTCACCAGAATGATGTACTGTTACAGAATTTAGAAACTACTAAAGAGCATCTAGAAATGTTGTCAAAACAGTATGGAGAGCTAGAAGCAAAATCCAAGGCGGATGTTAAAGTTCTGGTTAAAGAGGTCAAATCTCTTCGTAATTCCCAAACAAAGTTAAAGAAAGAGCTTAGTGAGTCGATAAAGGAAAACAGTGAAACTGAGGTAGGTTACAAGTCTGCGCATATCATATTCTGCAGGAGTTTTTCCCTCAACAGTTCGTGTTTTCCCCAGGAAAATAACTGTCCATTTACTTGTCTTACTTTTGAATTAATATGTCTCTAACTTGTATATACTATGTATTTTCTATGTGGAAAGGAGGGGGAGGGGGTATGAATAACATATTCTTCATTTGAGTGTTCTTGCCTTTAGGTATTGCACTAGACTCTCATTTCTTATGTATTTATTATGCTATGCATTATTTGTTATCCTTTACTTCTCCAAGATTTTCTGTTATGTCTGTGTCTCTTCAGTGGGAATTTAAATTAATGTAATGAGCAGATCATTATATTCCTTTTTTTATTTATGGACTTCAAATCCGTAGTGTATGACATATATGATGATGCTATGCCTTAAATTCTTGTGTATTTAGAAACTACTACTTCACGAAAGAGAGAAGAGGGAACAGGCAGAAGCTGCGCGGAGAAAACTGCTGGAGAAATGCAGGTTTCTTTTCAACCAGCTTCAAGAGAGCAATGTCAGTCTTCCTTATGAATGTGAAGATAGGACAGTCATGAATTCATCGTCATTGAGTGATGCCTTTAATAAATTAACAACATCCGATGACCAAATGGACATCGTACTATCAGAAGTAAGTCATATTTCTGTTTACGTTCTTGCCAGTTAGTGTTGAATTGTGACTACTTTTAATGCAAAGCATTTAGAAACACTTATTTCCAGCAAACTCTCTAATTGCTGAACTTATTTAAATTTGACCAGGTAGAAAACTTAGATAAGGAATATGGAAGTGCGGCTTCCAATGTAGATAAAGCCAATGGCATAAAAGATGGTGTAATCTGTGATGATGAAGTGGGTAAGATCATAGCAGACTTGTTTATGGATAATGTTAGACTGAGAAAACAGACAAACCGTGTCACAAGGCATACTCTGAAATTGGACATGACAGCAAGTGATGATACCCCTTCAATGGAAACTGTATCAAGTATTTAGAAATATATGTGAAGTGCTAATATATGTTCGGCTTTTGACCAAGAGCCACTGTTTCTTTTCCCGGTGGATGATCATTTGCCGTTCCTAATAGGTGAGTTAAATATACACTGAGTGCAGTAGCTCCCCTAATGTATTTCAACTTGTACCAGTTTATCTTCACACGCATATACGAGCCTTGCACCACATTTTTTTGTGAACTTAAAATAATGAAAAGCTGGAACTCATCAAAGATAAAGTTATGTTTGTTGCCTTTTTATCTTTCGTCTCTATTTTTTGTTAAATAGAAAACGCATTTTATAGCTGTGGTCGTCTCATGGAGAAGCACTGTCAGCGGTATGTGGCCGGTAATCGTCACCCTGATCTTGTCTTGGACCTCATTTTCGAAAATAGATTTTTTTTTTTTACTTTTCTTTTTCTTTTATTGTTATAAAACATTGATTCAGCATGTTTATTTTACAGTGAACTTCCGAAAATCGTACCTCGTTATGAATTGTTAATGTGATGTTAGATTATTTTAAGATTATTATTTATTATTGTACAAATTTAATTAAAACAACTATCAGAACGCGATGGGTCGACTTTAAGTGTATCAGTTGAATTAGTCATTTGCTATTTGATTTCTTAGCAATCAGTTTAATTTGACTTTGTATAACAACTAACATAAGAACTAATATAAGGAATTCGTTTGATACTTTTTTTATTCAAAGATAAAGAATCATTTTATCAAAACAAAGTTTTTGTGTATTGGAAGGTTTTTTAGGTGAAAATAAACTTGAAAATTGTAGTAAATGCTCTAATTATTATAAGATAACAGTGGCGTACATTATTAAAGAAAGAGAGATTGCTGTGAAATGCTGAAATTGTATAACTGATAGACGAATAAAGTATAATAAGATGTGCTTTTCTTCGATCATATAGATATTCTACTTTGTTATATGAAAATTCAGCGAAAGCTATGAAACTAAATTTTTAAATTAAGACATTAATTTGATATGGTATGTCAAAATTCAAATTTAGATTAATTGGTTTTGAAATAATTTTAGAACTTCATTTTTAAAAAAGTATACTGAATTTGATATAGTACGTCAATATTCAAAATATAAATTTGTGTTTAAAGTAGGATTAACTCAAATCGAGTAATAAAATTTCATAGGAGTAGAAAATATTAAAAAACTCGACAAATTTATTTTAAAACATTCATATCTTTACGAGAAATAAAATAATCACTCTGAAAAAGAACGCTCTCATTGTGAGCACACACTCACATTTATGATATAAGTGAAAAATTAAAAGGTGGCTTATTAATTTAAAATTAACAGTTAAACTAACAAGTGCATAATGAAATAAAACAATGATACAAAAAAAATCTATAGCATATAAAAAGAAATGATGAGAGAAAAAATAGGAACTTAGAAACCTAAAAACTCTAACGAACTAAAATGTTAAAAGATGTTACCGAAATGAGAAACATTTTTTTCTGTAACAGATATAATTTAGTTAAACAAACTTTTAACTTTATCAAACATATTAGAAGTTAACTTTAAAATCTTAAAAATTCATGCATCTTTATTTTGGTTTTTTCAAGATTTCTTACACTTCGGTTTTCTTTTCATAATTTTTTATAAACCTTTATGGAAGAAAAAAATGATATTTTTTCTATTATCTAAAATTAATTAATTTATACACAAATAAAAAAAAATAAGAAACTAAAGGATTTTAACTTCTTAAAAAAAACTAAGGCTCCATTTAGTTTCATGTTAAGAAAGGAAATGCTAACTAAAAACAAGGAAAAACAAACATGAGCTTCTGTGCTAAATTTAGATTTTTTGGGATTTTTGTTATATGCATTATGTAGATGCATTACTTTTAATTAATGTATAAAACAATTTTAACTTAAGAAAAGGTATTTGATTATATATTTTTATTTACTTTCCATACAAGGATATATGGAGAAACTCATATAAGTAAAATTAGTTTAAGGCAAAGTTTCATTGAAATGACTTACCAACAATTCAAATCGGTTATTAAATTAGGATTTCTATGTACTTTTGAAAATTAATTATTTTTATGAAACTAAGGGAAAGTTAATGATTTTCTTTCAAATCCGAAAGTATAGATCCTTATTTTTTTTAATGGAATTATAACTTTAATATTCGAATATATAGTTTATGAAAAAGCATTACAAAACAAATAGCAATTCGGGCAGAACCTAATGTGTGATATGTTTTTCAAAATCACGTTTTTTTAAATCACGTTTTTCAAAGTCACGTTAATCGTGAATGATGTGTGAAACAAAGATCTAAGCTGCTTATGTGGAAACTAACAAAAACAAACACGTGTCACGTGTGAACGACTAAATTATAGCGTTAAAAGTTGCAAGTCAAATCTAATGCTAAGAATTTTGGAAAATAAATAATGACTTGACTTTTAAAACTTTGCAAGATATATTAACTTTGATAAATTATACTAAATTAGGTTTCATCGGGCTAAAATTAATAGATTTTATTACTTTAATAGCATGTATTGATAAAAAAACATATTTTCCAAGTAAATAGCTGAAGTACTTAATTGATAAAAAAAATAGAATTAAAATAATGAAGTGAATGAGCTCAAAGTATAATAAAAGTGATTTTTTTAAAGAAATTGTAATATAATATTTTAATTTGAAGAAATGAAGTAAAGTGATTTGGTTATGATGGAATATTGGAAAGACAAATGAAGAAATGCAAGAAGAATCCAACCCTTCCTTGATAATGATTGTTGAAAAGTGTTGGCCATTATGGCTAACATGTACAAGAAGATAAAAAGACATGAATTCCCAGGATGATGATATTTGCCATTTTGCAGAGTCCATGAGCCCAAAACTTATCACATTATGGCCTCTCACACCAACCTTCCTTTTCTATCATCCATCTAAAACATCACATCTCTGCATCAACATGCATATTTACTTTTAGACGAATCATTCATGTTCTTGTAAGGATAGGATAATACCAGAAAAAGCAAAAACCAGTGTTAGATTTCTATTATATAGGTCTTCCCCATCTGCTAAAAGCAACCACATTGCGGCACCCATATTGGCCCCCTCTGCAAATCAAGGGTCACACCAAACCCATAGGGAACTCTCTTTTGGTTTTAGGCTCATAGGTGTATTTCAAAAAGATAACACAGTTTATGCACTTTGTTTACACTTTTCTCTAACCATAAACCATCACATACATATAATAAATTATCACGTTATAGTTAACCCTAAAAGTGCAGCCTCATTTTAGAGGGCGCACTAGCCAAGTGTAGAGCCATGACTTTATGAGATTGCCATAAAAGGTAGCACCAAGGGCCAAAAGTGGTTACAAAAACCAAAAGATGTTGAAATATGTTTACATTGTGATAGCATGAAGCAAAACAAATATAGAGTTATTACTCCAAATTTTTATCTAGTGAAACCATTTATGAGATGAAATTTCCATTGGAGGATTTAGTGGTTGGTGGCGTACCTTTATAACATTTATCTGCTTTACGCGGCTCAACAAGAACATAAAGTGGCTTTCCAATAAGCCTGCACTGCCCCTGAAATTTTTTTTTTAATTTCAGCAAAATATCATTTTTCAAAAACAAAATGATGTTTCTGTAACTATTATTAAAAATAAAATTGAAAACAGACATTTTTTCCCAACATTTAATAGAGAATTCCTTTTGGGTAATTTTGGCATTATGCAGAAGTTGAAAATTTTGTTATTAACCATGAGGACATATATACTGAGATGTAATAAACTGGTGGCTCGTGATCATATAGAGCAATCCAGCAATTTGGTTTTAGAATTTTAAACTAGTGGTAACCTTGAAAAGCATAGAAATTTGTGAGAAAGGTAAATAATTAGTGGGTTACCTTGACATCAGGCACACCAATGACACAAGCACATTCCACTACTTCAGCACCAACACGTTCTACAAAAGAAGTTGAATGAAGGCATATGTGGGGAAGTTGGGACCACATGCATTGAACCATCAGAAGTGAAATGAAAAAGGAAAGAATATAGAGAAAAAAGTAAGGCCCTCCCCCACCCCAAAAAGAGGCTGCAAATCACCTAGAAGTTTTACTCCTGCTGACAGAGTTCCACCTGTGGCCACCAAGTCATCAATTACTATGGCCCGTTCACCCGGCTGGACAGCACCAACATGCAACTCCAAACAATCAGTTCCGTATTCTAGAGCATATTTTTCTGAAATTACTTCACCTAAACACAAAACCATGTCAATGTTATGTGTGTGGAGGGCCCAATCCATCATTGGTTTCGAATTAATTTAAGATTTCATTCCAGCTGACAGCCATTTGGGGTGTCATTCATTGAGCATTTAAAAGTGCAAATGGAAGGTGATTTGGAAAACAAGTTGAATCCTGATCTATGATAACTTTGACTCCATTCACACCAAAGAGATGAGCATCGTCCATTTAATTAGTTTTGGAGGAACCAATGTGAAATTGATGCTGTCTTTCTCTACTGATTCAGTATGCTATAGTGGTATAGCTAGAATTGCTATTATTACCTGGTTCTGATAACTGAATTTCATGTCACGTTTTATGTTATATACATTTACACAGCAATTTAAACACATCATGACAATAATTACTGATCCCAAATGACTTTCATCTGATGCACGTGCTTCGATATTTAGTACATGGAAGTAAGCTGAAAATGAACTATATCAGTTTGTACTAGGCGCCTCAAGAAGAATCTGTCGTAAAATTTCTATTACTCAAGCAGTTAACAGGTTAAAAATAAACATGAATGGCAATGCTGAAAAAACACATCTATCCCCATCTCAAGCAAAATTATTGATCAGAATATACAGAAGTAAGCCTTTTGTTTAACCCAGTTTCCTTAAATTAAACGCAGTCATTGCTTCAATTTTAGATCTTGATGCACCAAATAGTAGAAATTTAGACAAGATGGCTCAGTGCAGATCAGGCAATGTAACCCCCACTGTTGTTTTGGCCATAGTTTGGTACTTTCAAGTCTCAAATTTGACCGAGTTTGTCAAGTTTCAACTTTGACCCATGTTTGGACACAATCTCTTATTCAACATTCAACAAAACACAAATATACCTGGCAGCTTCCGTGGTTTGCGTAAGGGGACAAACTTTGCACCAATGCCCAACGCAACTGAAGGACCAAACAAGAATCCCCTTGCCTCAATTCCTACATGTAAGTCAAGTTCATTAATAATCAACACAAAAACCAACCAAAGGCAACAACCGCAGCAATTGCCATTAAATCTACCAAGCCCCTTCATTAGTTGATGGGTCATTGTTAAAAATGACAACCATGACTCCATTTATTTTCTCCAATAGGCTATCATGACAAGATATGTATGTGGCCTAAATTGAGGTCCATTCTTATTTCAGTCAAAAATCAGAATCAGAAGACTTCCAAGGTAGAAAATACTTTGAATGTTACAAATGGTGCCAACCCACAACCGTGGCAATATATAATATAATATAATATATATATATATATAGCCGTAAAAATCAAAACACGAATAAAATAAAATAAAATAACCAAAAACGCGAATAGAAAAGGGGAAAACTGAATGCCAAGCATATTTTATAATAAAATAGGTAGAAAAAACCGCAAAAGAAACATGTTCTTTGAAGCAAAACTTACTCCAAAGAACACCCAAAAATAAAGCCCCGTAATGTTTAAATTTTTAAGAAATAAAAGAACAAGAATCACCAGAGAAAATAAGGAACCAGAACAAGCCGGGATCTCATTCTGCAAAGGAAAGGAGAAACCTTGGTGCCAAAACTACCACCCCATAAAATTTTAACTTCACATTCTGAACCTTCACTTAAAAAAAAAATAGTCTCTGCTCTCATAGCAACAAGAGGGTACAGAAAAAAAAATGTTTTGTTTTAAATAGTAGCGGACAGTGTGGAAGAGAAGGTGATGGAAGAGTACAGTACGGTACCGGCAACAACGGAAATGTGCATGTCTCTGTAACGATCGACAAAAATGTCGACCGTGTCTTTAAACGCCTTGTGATCCAACAGCAATGTCGTTATGTCTTGGAACATTATTCCTGCGAATTTCACCACCCCCATTAATTTAATCCACCAAAACACACTCCTTAAAATAAACAAAACTAAATAAATGGTTGCAGATCTGTTGGGTAAAAGTTCAAACCGCAGCAACAAAACAAGAAAAGATTTTCAATAAAAACAGGAAGAAGAAGAAGAAGGAGAGGAGGCTGCAAATGAAGGAAGCTTTGTAATATAACAAATAAATAAAAAATAAAATAAAATAGTTGGAAAATTATAAGAGTGAGAGAGATATAGACCATGTTTGGGGAAGTGAGGGACGACTCTGATGGCTTGGGAAATGGCTTGAAGTCTGGGGTCTCCCTTAAGGCCATTCTCTTCTGCAAACATTTTTGTGGGTTGTGTTGTTTTGTGTTGGTGTTCTCTGGGTTTGGTTTTGTATAAAGTGAGAGTGTTGTGTTGTGTTGTGGTGTGTGTGATGTGTAGAGAGATTGAAAAAGGTGATTTGCTTTGGGGCTTTTTGTGTGTTCCCTCCGAAACTGTTACTGATGCTGCTGCTATTACTTTTTTGTTGGTATGGAAGAAGAGCGAAAGCTTTGGCTGTGAGTGTTAAACTTACAAAGTGTGGGCATTTTGTTTGAGCTTATTTATTTATGTCCAGCGTCACTCCCAACCCACCACATTCTAACTCAACAACTCATTATCCTCACGCGATTTCCCAACCCCTTCCTCACACGCTCTTCCTAATTAATTCATTTCTTAAACTGCATTCAATATTTATTTTATCTAATAAATACTTTTCCACTGTTTCATTCTTTTAACTATAATAAACACTCTTTATTTCATTTATGACTATTTAATTCCATTAAATATTTTTCTACAACATTGTCTATGTTCATTGTATTTAACTTTAATCATACTATTTAATTGAAGATATTCATTATTCCTGTAAACAAATAAAGAGTTTTGAGCGTATATTAGTAAACATTAGAAGAAGATAGGAAATAAAAACAAATTTTTACAAACCAGAATAATTAGTTGTAATAGTAACTAAATTAGAGACCATTTTAGAAACTAACAAAATCTTTTGTTTCTAAATTAGTTTCTATTATTGTTAAATAGTTTCTAAATTGGTATCTAATTAACCACTAATGTTTTTGCTACCAAATTTAGAAACTAAATAATTGGTAGTTAAAACCTTGGTTGCTAATTACATACCAATTTAGAAACTATTTAAAAATAATAGAAACTAATTTAGAAACCAAACATTCTAAAATGGTCTCTAATTTAGTTACTAATGCAACTAGTTATTTTTTATCCCTAAAAATGTTTATATTTTATGATTTTGTTGTAGTGAAACTTAGAAAAAATAGTTTAATTTATTATTAATTTAATAATAATTTTTTTTTATAAAAGTTTTCATGTTATGTATCATTATGCAACTTGACATCTTAGCGAGACTGACACCTCACGTAAAAACAATAATCTGTCATCACATGAAACGTATTACTAAAAAAAATATAAAAAAAATACAAAAATATGGGGAAACTAGACCAAAACACACATGTTAGCAAAAACGATACATAGGTAGATTATACTTATTCATAAAGAATTCTAATAATTTTTACTTTGAATTATAATCAGTTATAATATAATGTAATTTATTATTATCAATTTGAATAAAAATAATCTAATATATTTTAAAATAATTAATTACTATATTGTAAATATATTTTTTAAGACAATTTCAAGAAGAGTTAAAAATTAAAATTCAATCTAAGAAAATGGAATAACGCGTACAAACTTAAAAAAAACTAATATTAATGCACAATTTACAAACATCATACATAATAAAAAGAAAAAATATGTATATAATTATTCAAATCTTGATAAAAAAACTATTAGAGTCTTTAGTGGATACAATTAGATGTAATAATTATTTTATTCTATTATAATTTAATATTTTTTGCGCCAAGATGATATAATAATATTATTTTCTACTTAAGTTAAAGTTATTAAAACAGTATAAGTTTTCTCTATATATAATACTTCACATAATTTAAATTATAATGGTAATTAAAAATAATTTCTTATTATTCAAATATATTTGTAAAGAAAGAATTTCCACCGTGATATTAATTTTACAAAAATTATATAATTTATTTATTACTTTAAAAAAAAAATATATAATATAAAATAATTTTTTGTATAATTTCGCTAACACTAAATTATATTATAATATATATCTTAATTTTTTTGAATATGTTATCTCATGCGTGTTTATATATATAATTGTCGTCGTTGATAAATTCAAACTATATTATTTTTAGAATATTAAATTAAATAATTATTATTTAAATATATTTAAGATATTAACTATAATTTTTTTGTTTTATATTATAAAAATGGTTATATAGATCAAATATAATTTTGTATAATTTAGTTAATATTTATTTTTTAATATTTTTTTGTAACTCATTAAAAAAAATAAATTAAATTTCCAAATTAACAGAGTTGGTGCGTACCCTCAGCATTGCTTGATTGGACCTGTAGAGGCAAGGAGAAGCGGTACAAGCTTTGCGACACCTGATAAAAAGAAAAGAGGGCCAAAGAAACAAAAAAGGAAATCCTAGCACAGTGGTTGAAGAAAACAACATAACACTTGTGAAATAGAGAATGATACTAAGTGTATTATTTCTTACTTGTCAAAGAAAAAGTACAAGAGAGATATATAAAATATGATGAGGTTCATAAGAAGAGTTGAAGCCCAAAACAAACAAGGGCCAAAATAATTAAAAAAAAAAACTATATTTAACACACACACCCCCCCCCCCCCCCCCCAACCGCGAGCAAAAGGTTTTTCTGTCGGGCCGGGGGAGGG
>Ga0123342_1004650_pt1 | contig 20719 bp, 8 predicted proteins | sample Turbeawhitnodule_FD_89960 | JGI IMG/M metagenome (GOLD analysis project Ga0123342, IMG submission 89960) | Root nodule microbial communities of legume samples collected from Mexico - Turtle bean Mexico white nodule | ecosystem: Host-associated > Plants > Roots > Nodule | place: Mexico: Nepantla...
AAGGTCTCGGCCACTCGTCTGTCGGCCAAGTATACAAAGATCTTGACTTCTCAGTCTCTCGGTCAGGCTTGACTGGGCGTCGGGCAGGCAGGTGGGTCCCGGCCTCGCCCAGTACCGGTACACAAACCAATAATATTGATATTAGTGTAATATACTAATGATGATTAATAAGGATCACAATGCCATTTCACTCTTTTTGTATTCACAAACTTGTGAGTTAGTTCGTATAAGATTTTTTTAAAATTAATAAAAAAATTAAATAGAAATTTTGAATAAATTTAATTATTTTTTATTTAAATACATTAGATAAACGGTATCACAATATTATTTTCATGACACATGCATAATAAGAAGTGAGTAAAAAATTCGAAATGTGAAATATGACATTGCATGAATAAAATATAGAGGTGCAAAACAAATTTATACATTTTTAAGTTATGCGAATTATGTGGGTCAATTTGTCCCATCTCGCACTTGACCGGTACAAATTGTAGGTTATGCATAACTGACCTATGCATACTAACAAATTGAAGAAGACAGATTATTCCACATTTTTCTCCACTTATAAGAAGATACATTTTATCATATATATATATATATATATATATATATATATATATATATATATATATTTTTGCATGTTTTACTTTTGTTTTTTACTTTGGATATATGAAGTCTCTTGTTATTAAATTACATTTTTTAAACACACATGCTTGTTCATGATTAAGATTTAAGATTATACACGTTTAGTTTATAAAATAACAAATTCTTATATTTGTAAAAGTCCTACAGCATCTATTACAGAACATGTGTGTACTTGTAATAATTGACATTAACAAATTGTAAGAATATGTCAATAAAAAAACGAAATATCCAATCTAACCTATAATTCATTTTTTCAGATAGATAAGGTTTTTTAACAAGAGTCCAAACTGAACTATACATAATGTTTTTTTCTTTGGACTTTTTTAAAACTAACGCGATTGGTCAAAACCTTCCAGAAGATTTTGTTTTATTTATTGAATTTTAAAAATATTTATCTATTATTTGTTAAACAGTTTATAAAGACAACTAGCTTTTATATATGTTTACCTCCACAGGAATGATTTTGAGATATTTAAAGAAAAATTGTATGAGTTATTAACTATATAATTTAATTATATTTTTTTATAAAAACATTTGACGACAAAACCAAATAAAATCGACTCGATGTGAATAAATTAATTATACATGAATGTGATAGATTGAAAAAGTTGACAATTCTCGTATTATGTTCAAGCAAAACTATTACACTTATATGAAGAATCCAGTCAACCAATTTATATGAAAATAGTACAATTGTTTGTGATAAAATAGTAACGTGTTAGGATATTTAATAACTAAAATGTGTTTAATACATTTTTTTAAAAATAAAATTTGAACTCTTATATCTTCTTGTGTCAAAATAAATATTACTAAAGTCCGGCTATTATGATATAAGAATAAATAACTAAATTTTTAAATATTTTTATAATTTTGTGTACTTTATATTGTTGAAAACTATAAAAATAAATAGAATGAAACACATTTTCTCTCTTTTCTCTACTTCTTTCTGGATTCTTCTACAACTATTAAAAAAAATATCCTATTTAATTTTTTTTTCATTATAGAATTTTTTAACTATATTTATTATTCTCTTAAAGCATAAATTAGATTCATATCTTATTAATATCACAAAATCGACTTTTAAATTGATGATTGTATCACCTATATATTATATATTGAATTTATCTATATAATGAGATGTGTATATTTTAAGAATAAAATTATATATTTATTGATGATCAAATAACGGTGTAATAATAAGTACACGATAAGTTTAAGCAACCTTGTTATAATAGACTATGATAATACATTAATAAATAAATTTAAGTAAATTCATTATCAAAAAACTAACTTATGAAGTATGAATAGTTTTCACTTGTGTCTTATAAATTAATTAATGTTATGTCTAATATAGTGTATATGGATTTCTCAACCCATAGGGATGACAAAGTGGGACGGGCCTGCTGACCTATTTCAACCCGCTGGCCCGTCCCGCATAACATACAGTCCGCGTGGGCTGAACGCGAGGCTGGCCCACAGAACCCACATAAGTTAAAATGTAGAAATATTTTTCTGCACTTTCATATTTTTTTGCATGCAGTCTCATATTTCACATTCTGAAACTTTTAAGAACACCTTATTGCGCATGTCTCATGAAAATAATATTATGAGACCATTTACCTAATGCATTTAAATAAAAAATAAATTTATTTATTTAAAATTTATATTTTAAAAAAATATTAATTTTATAAAAATATTTCTTATACAGACTGACCCACATGTCCACAAATCAACCCTTATACAAAATAGGATAGAAAAATTCGTCCACATATTCTATGCGGGACAAACCAAATACAAAACAGACCTATATCGGACGACCAGTTTACATTGAAAACAACTCTTATAACACTTAATTTAAATTAAATTAACATCTATCATTATTTTCTTAAAATTCATAACTACGCAATTAAATAGCAAGAGTCAAGGGAAATTTGTAAGAATATATATATATATATATATATATATATATATATATATATAAATAAAGGATAATCTTTAAATAGAAATAATTCAGAATTTCACCATCCTACACTTTATATCAAAATTATTAAATATTATAAATAGTAAGAAAATGTAAAAACAGTAGATATGTTTTTTTTTATCGATTTTGTTAAATATTATATATTTTCAGTGCAATAAAATGTAAAAAAAAAAAAACGCTATTATCCAATTACAATTTTTTACATATAATATCTAATATAATTTTATCAAGCGATAATGTACAATAAAAAGAAACTATTTGTACAAAAATACTTTAACAAAATTTTCCACCATCACTAATTAAGTTTTTCTCGTAATCCGTACTTAGACGAGTAGAATAAAAAAAATATAAAGTTGATTTGACACTGCTAATAGTAAATATCATTCATTTCACTACTCTTTATAATAATAAAAATAATATTTATTAATTAAAAAATAAAGTACTCACAATTATTAAAAATGAATGGGCGATTTTCACGATTATTTCCTAATTGGGCTTGATTTGGCCCATTACCGAAACACAACTCTCGCAAATTCTTCCTGAATTCCATTCCAACTGCAATTAATCTGTTATTAAAAATATTTTTTTCTGAAATAACAAAAAATAACCTTAAATAAAAAGAAGATGAGTATAAAAATTATTTTTAGAAATTTTTTAAAAATATTTTTGAATTTGAATTTTTTAACATTTTTGAATTTTAGAAATTCTTTTTTAAAATGTATTTTCAAATTTTATATTCTATTTTTTTTCCAAAATATATTTTTACATTTCAGATTTCATTTTTCAAAACAAAATTTTAACTTTTGAATTCTCAATTTTTAAATTCAAAATAGAAAATAATTTTGAAAAATTTACTTACCCACAACTTCGCACTAAGATGACTGTTCAATATATTCTTGTCCCTGTCAATTTCAATTGGAGTCAACATTAAATAGTACATTCAAACAAGTAAAAAAGTTGAAACGGACCTAGTAAAATTATGCGCACATTACAGTTGTCAAATAGATATATTAGTAAAATGCTCTTCAAATTTAAGTTATGAAAACCATAAGAACTTTACAAAATCATTGGAAAATAATAAAGAAATGTATCGTTATTCTTACATACACTTGCAAAAGTGAATCATCAAAATAATAAACATCTATAAAAGTGATATAAAGATCACTATAGTAATTAACGTAACACGTCAAGATATTTTCAACTAACTCTGTAGCTTTACCCTCACCGTCTAAAATCCTTTTGTGGCTCTGAGTAATTTAGTAATGTGCAAAAGGTAGCATCAAAAGAACACAATCAAAAGGTTCTTGTTGAAATAACATTGTATAACATCATCGTCATGGTTATTTTTGTCAGTAAAATCACACGTCTGCGAAAAAGAAACTTGAAGAAAAAAGGCGAAACAAAGCAACAGTCATTATTGGATAAAACTTTATCTTTAATTTTGTTGGATAAGTTTGACAGCGTATAGGTACAAGAAAAGACAGATGCCATAAGATAGAAGACAGAGTAGCTCCACTAGTTCTGTCATCTCTGTAAAACATTCGAAAACATCACTAGCAGAGTTTAAGGAAAGGTCCTGGTCAACCAGCAAGCCAGTGGTCGTAGAAGTCACATGATGATGTTAGATTCTAGGAAACATTAGAGGAGTTGGTCTCAGAGTTGTAGCCACTTGCGAGAGGGGTGGAGGCAGAAGATGAACCTGAACCTGAATCGCCACCACTATTTCCAAAAACGTTTCGAATAGATTCCCCTGTTTTAGAGATAGTGGAAGACACTGTATTCGCAAGGCTGCTAAAAATCTGAGCCTTTATCTGTCCTCTTTTCGGGGGAAGACTCGATTTTTTCTTCTGGGGTGTGTCTGACATTAGTTTGGACCGGATCTGTGAAAACAAAGAGAAAGAAGAAAAAGGAATAAGAAACAGAACAACCTTAACAGAGTATAAAAGGTTCAATTTAAGAGAATTCTACTTCAAAAATACAGAAATATTGGACTACCTGAGTAATAGGTGCTGAATGTGTTTCCCAACAAAAGTTGGGAGAAGAAAGAAAGGAGGAAGAAGAAGAACAAGAAATTTGAGACTAATGATAAAGAAGGTGAAAGAAGTATATAATTTATAAATAATGGGTGGGGAAGGAAGAACCAATTAGAAATTACTATAGTTTAATAGCTTGTTTTTTTCTTTAATTGTTATTGTGATTTTATTTTTAAATTTTATTCTATTATTTTAGATATTTTTAATTTGGTTCATTTAAAAAAAAAACATTGTGTATTTTTTATTATATTTATAATTAGGATATTATTTTAATTACACATGTCATTAAGAAAGAAATTAATTGATTGTGTCATTATTTATTTATGCTACCTTCATTGTAATCATACAAGCAATTATATTAATTTAATGTTTTTTAAATGAACTTGATAAGATTTCAAACAGTGGGATAAAATTAAAAAGATAATTTTGAATATAGAAATGATACAAAACAAAATTTGTAATATGGAATATTAAAATACAAAAATGTATTGTTTTCTTAAGAATAAGTTGAGCGGACTAATAAATGAATTATAAAATTTATACTAATAACGTAGCTTTCACTTAAATAAAATATAAAATTGAAAAAAGTGAGGTTCTTATCAGAAGTTTTGGAATTATCCTTAAAGATAACATTGACTGCCGATAAAAAAAATAATATTGACTACATATAGTATCTGAACTTTTTCTTTTTTAATTATGTAGTTAGGTTTTTAATATTTTCTTTTTCTTTTCAACTTTACTATACAATTAACTTCTTCTGAACATTGTTTAAGGATATATAATTTTACATTAACAAAAAGTGTATGTTTATACTTGTTAATAATCACAACATATATGAAATAATTTTGTAACAATCATTGCATTCTATAGTTAATGTAATATTTTAAATTTTTTCTTATATTTATATTCCGGTTAGTATCGGACAAATGATCTTGGTTACCGGCCATCCGAGTCAAATAATGTAAAATGACAGAATAAATAGTTATGAAAACATTGAATGAGTCAAATAACATTCCGGAATATACACAAAATATCTTCAACATAACAGATAAAATTAACTAATTGAAAGATACATATTCTTAGTATTAAGGAATCACTATGCATCACTTAATAAGTAATATTCAACCCATCAGAGTAAGAGTCCATGAACCAATACTATAAATAAAGCTCTATTGAAAAATAAGGTACGTTTTTACATTATGTTATAATACACTTAAATCAGCACACTGACTAAAGCGTCGCGTCGGAGTGCAAATTCGCAGATATCCCGTCCGACCGAGTATCAACATTGAAGAAATAAAATTTGAAAGAATTTGAATATCATCAACATGTTCGCAATTATACATTCAACCACAAGTACTATATAGACCCCTTAGTCTATAGATGTAAAATATTATTAAAATTTATTGTGTGAATATAAAGGATATAAAATACATTATTTACATTTTTTTTTCTCCTCAACTATATTTCAGACTATTTTCGTCAATTATTTTTTCTAATAGTGATTTTAGTGTGTTGTGTATTTTTTTTTGTGCGACCAGAGTGGTATGTATATATATCTAATGATTTTTTTTTTCTTTTTAGTTAAAATATATTATTATTTGTTTTATCTGAATAAGAAAATAGCTTTTAGGAGTTTATTTTGATAAGGCACTATTTGTGGAATATTATAATTGAAAAAAAGTAATATGGGTGGGTGAGTTTGAATTGATAGAAAACATTATTCTAACCATGTTGTAATTTGGCAAAGAACATTAAACTATACTACCTTAACACTCTTTTTCTATGATAATTGAAATAATAATTATTATTAAATATGTATCTATTTGATCTTCGTCAATATATTATAGGATCAAATTGTTTTTATGTTAATAGGTTCACTTTAGCACGAATTATGGAGTTTGATATCTTATAATTAAAATAATAAATATTATTAAATATATATTTATTTGTTTAACCTTAGTCGATGTATTTATAGAATTAAATTAGTCTTTATGTTAATAGATTCAATTTAACACAAATTATCGAGTTAATTCTTATATTACACAAAAAAATTGTACACTTTAATTATATTAATCTTTATCTTGATCTGGATTTCCAAAATATGTTGATTAACCTCCTAGGTCTGGACTACCAATTCTAGAATATAGTTAGTCTTATACAATACATAGCAATGGTCATGCATGAATAATTTGTTTTTAATATATAAACATAGTGATATATTTGTTTCTTTAATTTAACCGTCTATTAAAATGCAGATATAAATTATTAAAACTTTGATAATGCATTTTTCTCATTCGTCCAGAGTAATAAACAAAAATTCAATTAATATATTTAATAAAAAACTATCAAAATTACTAAATATTATTAAACAATAAAATGACTATATATCCGTATAATATATATTTTTTAAAATAAAACATATATTCTCAAGTTCCTATGTGGTTCCTTGATATTTTCATGAACATTTTTTTTTCATCTTATAGTTAGTAGGAAGAGTGCTAAATCCATATACAAACTCAACATGTAGCTTATAAACAGTAATAATATATATTAGTAAAAACAAGGAACTCGAAAAAAGTAAAAAACTCATCAATTACCAAGTCTTACTCATCTCTCTTTCCACCATTCATTGAATCACTCACCCTTCACTATTGGATTTGGCACACACACAAAACATGAATGTATAATAGCAATTAAAGCACAACTTTTCTCTAGAGAGACTTTCTTTACATAAAGATAAAAGACTTGAAATTTTGTGAGACCCACTTGGCATAACTTTTGCACCAATTCCTTAGTGAAGCCAAATGTGTAAATATTCTATTCTTCTTTTTCTTCAAAAAAATGTCACCTTTTTCATTCATACTCGAGAAAGTTTGAATGGATTGGTGTGAACACTTCACACATACATTCCTAGCTTGGCCACATAGTTATAGATCCCTTTGACTTTATCCTCCATAGGATAAAGAAATAAGATGTTTAAGCCAAAATTTAAAATATAAATTATTCAGGCAAAGTGAAGGACCAGCTAACAACTAATCCATGCAATTCTAGTATTTGTTCAAACATCGTGAATCACAGCCACAACAAAATAGTAACTCTAAACAACAATATTTAGAAACCACAATTTAAACATTTGGTTATCTAGTATTTAGAACTTTCAAATTCTCTATAAATTTCAGTCTTTAAAATTGCAGAGATAATATTGGGTGTAGATCTTTCAGAAAATATAAGGGAATTAAATAACCTTAAACTGTTGTTTTTGTACACATTTGTACGTATGAGCAAATGATGACACAGTGATGACCAAGTGACGAACATATCTGAAATTTTCTATCAGTTTCTTTTTTTAGATGATGGAATATTTGACTTAATTACATTAAATGATTATGGTGACAACAGTAACATGGTTAATTTATTTGTGATGAGTTAGCTTTGTGGTTATCTATTCGAAATCCGAATATTTTGTATTTTGATTTCTATAATTTGAATTTTTTTAACTTTGGAATTTTATAATTTGAAATTCCATGAAATTAAGAAAATGATAAAAGTGGAGAAACTTGGATTTATTTTTAATTTAATTAAGAGTAATTTAACTTTTTCATATGGTATTGAGATATCTATACTGATCGACATATTGAAATAGATTAAAATTAAAGAATGGTTAATAAAGTTAAGTTGTATCGAAAATTAGGTAATATATCTTTAATCATGATTTATATGTTAATCTCAACCTATCCCTAACAAGGTTCATCATAGTAATATAAATAGATACAACAATAACCAAAGAAACTTGGAAAAAAAAGAGTCTCACCAAAGGGAAAGAGTACATTTATATACTAACACATTCGATGCAGGAATGTATTAGTAAGTGTGAATATAGCACGAGCATGGTTCCTTTAAGTTTGAACTTGTAAGTATTAAATTGACCGATAAATTTAACTCCTAAAATAAATAGAGATTTTTTCTAGTTTTTATTTAGTCTACAAAGTCCATAAATAAATGATTTGGTACATAGACCAATCAATCTTTTATATAAAATTACATTTATTTTTTTCTTTTATAGTGTTATATTATTTTTTACCAAAAATTAAACATGTATTAAACATTAAAATTATTTAAATATTAAAAAATAGTACAATATTTAAATTGTTTGTCAATTAGCATTTCAGATATAATCTATCGGATCTGGAAAGGTTGTGATTGGAATATTCCCTTGTAGTAGATGTCTCATTTTTTAATCATATCATGGTTAGGGGAGAACATATATTCCCAATTGGATTCTATATGAGTTTGGTCGTTTCACTCTTAAATCGGCTAAGACTTTTTTCTTGGAATCAAAAGTTTCATGCGGTTAGGGTAAATTCATTTGGTCTTCATCTATTCTGCTTTCTAAAACTCTAGTACTATGAAAATTTTTTCATGGACGATTTCCTACAGATCAACATATTCCGAATAAAGGTTTGCATATATGTTCTATGTGTACGATTTGTGAAAAGCATAAATAATCTATTTAACATTTTTTTTAATGTTCTAATGCTTTGCATATTTGGAGTTGGGTTCAACAATTTTTTTTTACTTCTTATCTCTCTAATAAGGATTATTTTCTTTCTTTTATTAAGAGTGATATTAAGAGTGATATTAAGCTTGTTGTGATAACTTTTTCTATTTAGATGATATGAAATATGAGGAATTATGCTAGATTTCAGGACAAGACTAAGGTTTCCAAGACTATTTCGGTAATTAAAGACTTAATTTGTCTAATGGGAAATTCATCTAAAGTTTCAATGAAGAATGATATGTTGGATTTCAACGTGATTAAGCTTTTGGGTATTAATACTCGTAGTGGTAAAATTCTTTGTCCTCTTTCTGTTAGATGGGAGTTTCCTTCACCAGGCTGAGTTAAAATTAACACTGATGGGGCTGCTAGAGGGTATCCTGGTCTTGCTATTTGTGGAGGTATTTTTTGTGGGAGTATATTGGTGTTTTCTTTGCGTTTCTTGAAGTCCAAATTGTTATGGTTGCTGAGTTTTATGGAGTTATACATACTATGGATGAAGCTCAGAAGATGGGGTTTACTAATGTCTGGCTTGAATGTGATTCTGTCTTGGTTTGTGTTGCGTTTACTGCTAGGACCAATGTTCCGTGAATGTTTCGTAATCGATGAAATACTTGTCTTAATTGCTATGGGAAAATCAGGTTTAGGATTACTCATATTTTTCGTGAAGAAAATGCATGTGCTGATAAGTTGACCAATTTAGGATTTATTCATAGAGAACCATTTCATTGGTATAATAGGCTTTCATCTAGTCTGTTATTTGAATTTTTTATGAATATGTATAGTCTACTTATGTATCGTTTTTTGTTAACACATGAATTTTGGTTTAGTCCCCCATATTTTTGTATTTTCTTTATTTTTTATTTTTAATAACATTTGTTTTCATGTGGTGATAGATGATTGTTGTTGTTTGAGGTGTCAGTATAACTGAGATGTCAAGTTGCATAGTAATACTTATCATAAAAACTTTTATTTTTTAAAAAAATACATATAAATAGGTATAAATATATTAACATACTTTCTCGTAATTTACGAGTGTATCATCATTTTTAGGTTAAAAAAATACAGAAAAATGGTAACAATTTTTTTTTTTTTTTTATATCACAATAATATGTAGAAATATATATTAATTAATATAATAAAATAATTAGAAACCAGTATTTATTGGAGCTTTAAATTTTTAAAAATGGTATAAAAATAAAATTATGTTTTACTTACACTTCAATGCAAGTACAACTTTTTCTAAGATTAGACATATTTTTTATTCTAATGATCCATGATCTTATGTAGAATCATAATCTTAAACTTAAGAGTCTATTTTGGCATTAACATGCACTAATAAAGGCTTATTATAAGACCTAGGTTATAAGCTGAAAATTTATATTTTAAGTTTAATACTCTTTGTATGACCCTTACATGAAAGATATCCTTACTTTATTATAAGAAGATCTCGCGAACATGTCATTTTTAATTCACTAATTTTGTTTCAATAATAAATTTTTACAAAATATGAACTTTTATAATGTTTTATTTACAAATATTTTTTACAACTTAAAATTGTTAGTTATAGCTAAATATTTTGTTATTCTTAAGACTTAAAATCATATAAAATACTTATGTCTTAAATATAAGATTATTTTTAGATCATATAAACATGTTCCAATCATTTTTATTATAAATTAAATAATAAATTAAAACAATACAAAGCTTAAGTTATATATATATTAAACAATTAAAATAAAAGTAATTTATTATAAATATATTACATTGTATAAAATATTATTTGCTGATAATATATAGCGGTTAAAAAATTATATTTTCTAAGAAAATAATGACGCTATGTAGATTTTTTTATGAAATAACACATCAATTTTGTATTCAATACTCAAATCCATCTAACATTAATAGACTTTAACCTCAATTTATAACTATTCTTTTACAGCTTAATTTTTTAAATATAGCTAAATATTTTGTTATAATATCATATACAATACTCATATCTTAAATCTAAGATTATCTATATATCAGCATGCTTTCACCATTTATCTTATAAATTAAATAATAAATTAAAACAATACAAAACTTAAGTTACATATATATAAAATATTTTTTTAAATAAAACTAAATTGCTATAAATATACTATTAAATTATATAAAAATATTATTTGTTAATAAAATTTAGTCGTTAAAAAATTATATCTACTAATAAAATAATGATGCTATATAGTTTTTTTATGAAATCACATATTTAATACTCAAAACCTACCCAACATTAATCAACTTTAGCCGCTATTTGTGATAAATAAATCTAATAATCTTAACTATAAATTTATTTACTTCAATATTAACTAAAAACTCTAATTTACAATAGTAAAAAGATATGATAAAAGAGTTGACGATATTTTGATGAAAATTTATGATGTGTCAACCGAAATATAATCTATAATTGTTGATTGAGTTGAAAAGAATATAAAAAAAAAACATGAATTTAATATGATTTTCATTATAAACTTTAAAATGATCTATTTATAAATAATATGAAAATTTGAAATTTCATTATTTTTAATTATCTTATCACAAAAATAAATTAATCTCATAAAAATTTATACAGGAACAAATATAGTGTCTGGTTTCGGCGGGAAGCATGAGCGAACAGAGGAAAGGAGCGAAAAATGGCGAACAAGCTCATCAAGCAGATGGGATTGCCCAAATCCATAGCGAACATCTTCACTGCTCGCAACATCATCACCGCCAAGGTAGCCATTTCCATTATTTCGAGATTCCATTTTCTCAATTACTTTGCTATGCTCACCTCTCTCACCGCCATCTTCCATTTCCTATCATACCAAACCCTAATCGCTTACCGCATTCTGTTTCTCATGAATTCAACTTAGTGTTTCGTTCAAAACACCTTTTTGTCGTATCACCGATCATTTATATGCATAATCTAAATAGCTAGGTTCTTCGTTTGTCGCTAGAATCATCGATTAGAACTTTATTTATTTTTTCTCCGTACGTTGATTCAATTGAAAGTAACGATTATTATTTTTTATTCATTTCTTTGAAATTGCAGGATGCATTGTCTCACACTGAATTTGAGTTGATGGAATTGTTGGACGTTGATAAGGAAGAAGTAACATCCGCAATGGCGCATGTTAGCGAAGTCGTGTGTCCACCGTGTCAAACTGTAGATATTCTACGCTCTTTACTCTTTGATGTTACTATTATTTTTTCCAGTTTGTTCAGAAATTATTGAGTGTTTTGGTGATACTGTAATAGGCGTTACTACTGCTGGAGCAGCGAGTACGCAACGAGACTCTGGCCGGTCATCTTCCCACTCATTTGAAAGGTTTGGATGAAGCCTTGTGCGGCGGTATACCTTTCGGTGTTTTGACAGAGTTGGTTGGTCCAGCAGGAATTGGCAAAACACAGGTATATTGTTTGGTTTTGTAACATTAAACATTTAAATTCTTACCGGGATGTCTTTCAGATTTGGATTGTGGTGAAAAGGGGGAATATTTTGTGTAACCATTAACCTGCTGGATGGATTTTACGTCGCAGTTTTGCTTAAAGCTGTCACTGCTGGCTTCGCTGCCGGCTAGTTGTGGAGGGTTAGATGGCCGTGTGATATATATTGATATTGAATCCAAATTTAGGTCAAAAAGGTAGTTGAAGCTTGCATGCAGGCAATGTATTGTTTTCAATTTTATGATTTTATTACTGTTATGTGTATTGATGGAAGAAACAAATTACAGTATATTATCTTGTATGTTGAGTTTACTTTTTTTGTTCTACCAGATTGATAGAGATTGGAATAAACAGTTTTCCTGAAATATTTCTTAAGAAGGGAATGGCACAGGAGGTATGCAGGTTGTTTCACTTTTCTCAGGTCTTGTCCGGGTTAATGGGGTTTCTATCTAATTCGAACTTGACGAGTATCATTTTTACTTGACACATTGCAGATGGCTGGTAGAATCCTGGTTTTGCGTCCTACATCACTTTCTGAATTTGCTGAGAGGTGCAAATTTCCACGAATTTAGTTGTAGTTAGTTAGTCTCTGAAACAGCAAGGACAGTAAACGGAATCAAGTGAATGATATATAAGAACTATAATAGAATTAGGTACTTTATTAAATAGGTCCAAAAGATGAAAACTTACTAAAGTTTATTCATGTACAAAGAAACTTGCCCAGTGTTAAAAAGTTTATAGAGAAAATTATGAATATTAGAGGATGGACATTAAAAGTATCGAAGCTTGAATTCAGAAGGACAAAGCAAAACGTGATACTTAATAGTTTTGCTCTTTGGGAAAAAGGTTTAATGTTTGTTAATTACTAATACTATAGGTTACATATGTATCTGAGGTATTACTTTATGCTTAATATCATTTAAATGGACATGGTGTATCGTGATTAGCCTTCAGTATGGACTGGAGTGCTACAAGGCAGTTTTAGTCAATGTCTTTGATTTGTTAGTAAATCAGATTTTATCCTCTTCTCCAGTTGCAATGGGTTACTAATACATCGGGCCTACTCTATCAAGACTATCTTTTTGTCCCTGGTCAGACAATATGCTTGCTAGCAGAAAATAACTGTTGTTTAAGGATTTACTCTTTGTTAAAATCTTTAATTTTAAAAACTTAGTAAACTATTTTAACAAATTTCACTAATTTATAAGTAAACGAGAACTAGATAAGGCAATTGGATTTGTGTTCTTCTTGAAGGTTGTGTCTGATTCGTGACGCACTTTACCCTAATCTACAAATTTTCAGTGACAACCTCGCTACATATAACATGCTGCAGATTATGCAAGATCTGTCATAGTCTTGTAGCTCCTTTTTATTCTTCCTCTTTCTAGGTTTCTATCAGGCAACTCAAACTATTAATATATCAAATGACGTGTTAACACTGCCAGTTTGTACCAGATCAAGGTATCCCTCCTTCAGCAACAAGTGAAATTGCTCATCATTGATAGCATGGCTGCTCTAGTTTTAGGGTGAGCTTAACATTTTTGGCATTGATTGTGGATCATATGTTGAGAATGCTCGCTTTGACTGTTCAGCAAAATTGTAGTTATTTTTATTATGTCCTCCCGGTCATGAATGTCTCATGCATTGGAATTCTTCAATTTTTCTTTTCAGTGAACATGAGTGTGGGACCTCTAGACAACAAGCATTGGGTTTGCATGTTTCTTTTATCAAGTATGAACCATACCACCATCACGACTGTCACTTGTGATATTTTTGCAATTAGGAAGTACATGCTGAGGTACTGACTTTGAAGGTATCCAGGTCACTTGCAGAATTTTCACGAATTCCAGTTGTATTGACAAATCAAGTAAGATCTCAATTTGGTGATGAATCTCGCATGTATTCCTTTCAAGGTATGATAAAAAAATTATATTTTGGATCAACTGATTTTAAGAAACTAAAAGAGATAAGTATTTTATTGGGAGAGAAGATATTTATTTCTTTTCCATTAAAATCTTCCCTTTTTTAGTTGCTTAAATTAGCCCTTAGGGTATGGATAGCTTTGAAGTAGTAGATTTACATTTCATTGTACTTTTAAACAGCACAGAGCCGCTCTACAATAAAAGATAACCCTGCTACATATGATTCTCATCTGGTTGCTGCATTGGGAATTAACTGGGCCCATGCTGTGACCATCCGTCTTGTACTTGAAGCCAGATTAGGTTGGTTAATTTGCAGTAATTTGTGTCCTCTTGATTTTATTATGTATTCTTTTTGTGAGTGTTTATGTAGATACCACCTGGACTTAAATTGTTGGAGAGGGTGGGGATTTGGGTGGAGATCGTAAATTCAAGTCATGGGAATGACTTCCAAGACACCTAGTAGTACGCATTACTTGATAACAAGTTCAGTTGTCCTTGGAGTCTTCTACATCGTTATTTGTTTGAATCAATATAAATTGGTCATTAATCATTATTTAGTTATCCTTCATTATGTTTGTAAAATAGAATTTTATGCAGATGTCTTTTATTAAATGTCTCCATTCTTAGTTGAAATACTGTTAAGTTTTGGTTAAAAATATTTAAGCGATCAAAGCTTTAGGAAAGCAAAATACAGCATTTAGATGAAAAAGAGTTAGGTTTGAAGCACACTATTAGAATTTATCATAGAGGGTCTGGATAATTTTGACACAACATTGATGACCTTATACCCAAATTGATATTAATGATTTTGGTCGCTTATTTTACGTTCTAAACAGCTTATAAAGAGATCTTTGAATGAAACAGATAAAAACCAAATTTGTATGGGTGTTATGGTCAGGTACTAGTATAATGCAATTTCTAAATGGCGAACCATATAAACAATTGAGTCTACCCAACGCAAAACATATGATTATTTAAGGATTCCTACATTCTAACAACTTCCAATAACCACCATATATTTATCGTAACATATGATTCGGTGTCTGTATTTAATATTTGATTTTCAAAAGTTAAATTCCTCGCAGGTCAAAGGTTTATTAAGTTAGCAAAATCTCCCATATCACCTCCTCTGGCTTTCCCTTTTAAGATAACTTCATCAGGGGTGGTTCTGCTGGATGATGATGGGATAGAAATGAAAGGTTCAGAAATAAACACTATTCAGTGCCAAGGTTTGTCATTGAGCTCTCTTGCCGTTAACTCTATGGAATATGTTTTGTGTCCGAAAAATACTTAAAATAGTTAAAGCCAGACCTTATGTATTGAATGGCATCCACAACTCAAAGCCTCTTTTCTATATGCTTGGTCGTCATGGAAAAGAAGTTCTTGTTCAGGAGGAAACTTTGTGAGTATTAAATGTGCCAAACATGGGGTCTTGGTATACCTGCGTTAGTTGAAAGACTTTTGTGCGTTAAATTTTGTCAATCTAATTGTGGGCTTAAAATTCTCATGTTTATGATTTGTGAAATAAATCAAGTTACGAATTTCTTATAATTAAAAAATTAATTGATCATTGGAACTCTATTTGATGGTGTAATATTCTGAGTAAAACATAAATAAGTGCCCCTACTGTGGATGTCTAAATTATCTAAAATTTGGTATTATCACCTTATTCAATGATTGCATTAGTTAATTGTGCATGATAAGGTAAAAGTGCACTGCCTACTTTGTAATGTAGTCACTGTCTATTGAAAAATTCTGCAATTTAAAGTTACATTACCCCCCTAGGTTTTCCTTTGTCTTCTGTTCGTTTAATATATATTACAGTTGAAGTATTGACTTTATTTCCAAGTTTAATGAAAAACATGAGAGCCAAAATACTTTGTTTAATTTTGAAAGGGTAAGGCACAAATAATCAGTTCTTAGTTTCTTACGTTTTGTTAGAACCACTATTGTTTTTGTTTAGAAACAATATTCAGTTTATACTTGAGGGATATTTAAGATTATAACTCCAAAAAAGGGGAGGGGGATTGAACATTACTCACCAATGTAAAAGGAAAAATCCAACAAAATTTGGGGTCACACTATCCTAACTTCATAAACTTACACTATTTATTTTCTATGGTTAATTTTACGTCTAATTACACATTCTCCGATTAATTTTACGTCTATTTAAACACATTCTCTACATAAGCATTTTTAAGAGAGAGAAGTGAGTTTAAAAAAGTTTTTTTTATAAGTTGAAATTAATTTACGTCTAAGTTAATTGATAAAGTTATGTTATATATTTTTTTAATTATTTTTTAGCTTATGTATCAGTTAGTTTTTTTTCTTTTTTTTAAAATTATGTAAAGAGAAGTTTATGCAACCTCTTGCGTGTCTTTATAAATAGAAACATTATATATAAATACACATGAAATGGAAACAAATACTTAAGGAAATATTGTTCAGTTTAATTTATATATAATGTAAAAAGTTGACACTATTAATCAGGCAGAACACATTCATCATTAAAGAATTGGCATGATCAACATGAATAAAGTTATCATGTCAAATTCTTTATATGATAGTAAACATTAATTATTAACAAGGTAAATAGTTAGTTGGGTATATTTCATTTTAGTACAATATATTTATAATACAAACACATCAATTTCATTAATTTTGTTTGAATTTTATTAATAATTTAGTTAATTGAACACGTGTCGTGTGTGTTTATTAGAAAAAAAATTAACATTTTTATACAATTAAGGAAATATTTCATCCTTTTGGTTTGTAAATTTAAAATTTTAGTGGTTGTTTCAAAGTTAATTACATATTATCGTTAATTCAAAAAAACTAACAATATTAATTTTGTTGTAAGATTGTAGTTTTTTTATTGTAATAAAAGTAAAATATGTCAATATTTATTATAATAAATTGATTATTTACCTAAAATAATAAAATAAGAATAATGAGAAAAATTAAGGAATGGTCTCTACCTACCATAGTAAGGTATATTATTGGTTGGGAGCTTTTGGGCCCTAGGCCCCTCCTTGTTAAAGAAAAAGGTAGGAGACTAAATTCTCCATTGATTTGATAACACTAATAGAAAAGATTTGAATTAATTTAACATAAAGTATCATAAGGAAAAGGTAAGGAAAACACAGTGATTATTTAGTTTTAAAACAAAATCTCATAAATATTAACAAAATTAATTTATCCATGATGATACTAACATGAAATTAATGTAATTCTGGGTTATCTCAAGGGTTTTGTGCGAGATTGCTAGAGATGGATTTATCCTTTTCCCTGTCCCTTTCAAAATTTGTTTGGATTCTAATCTTATCCAATTAAAATATATGATAATGTTAAGTTAATCTAATTTATTAATATAAATATATCAATCTTAATACAGTACGCAAAGTTAAATCATAAAATAGAAAATAAAATATTAAATTATGCTATATTTTGTAATATATTTTAAAATACATAATATTATGTTTTAGAAAACAATATCTACTAAACAGTTTTTTCTATCACTTGTTGTCAAAATATTTATATTTCTTTAAAAAATATAGAACACTAAATTCAGTTGAAATATCTGAAATAAGTATGTTATCAAAATACGTTAGATCTATATCTAAAACTCTTGAATATACTGAAATCAATTTCAAGTAAAAGGTTTGAAGTGAGTCGATGTAACTCGATACTAATTTAATTTTATAAAAACAGTTTAAGTTTACATCTATTTATATAATATAAAATATTTTTTTTAGTTAATTCAACTTTCCTTTTCTTTTTAATAAGTAATGATATTTTCGTATAACTTAACACAATAATCCGAAAATTTCATTTTCAATCAATTTTCAGCCCTTTAATTCTTAAACTGATATGTAGAAAATTGATTTAATGTTAAGGTAAGTTGGTTTATGAGTGGTTATAAAATAATTAAGATCATAGTACATGTTTGTTCTCTTGGAACATTTGATTGATAATCAGAGATTACATGTGCATCAATCGATTATGAAAAGTAAATGCTATCTGATTTAGGATTGATAGATATCGGATTCCTAAATACACAACCCTAGAAGAAGAGTGTGACAATAAACTAACAGGTGCACCATGTGATTCTCGATTAGATCAAAGGTCATATCAGCCATGCAATTTCTTCATCTTTAATAACTCATCAATTGCATAAGCATAATCACAATCACTACTTTTTATTTCATTTTCATTAACAACAATATCTTCCCATCTACTCCATACTTATTCAATTTACAATAACCCATTTCTTTTTCTCTCTCTCTCCATTTCTCAAATATCCCAGCAAAAAAATCAAGCTTTTTTTTTTATCATACTCATAAAAGGATATGAATACATCCAAGAAGAAAGTTAATAATATCAATTTTATCATTTTTAATTTTTAGTTGTTATTTTTTTAATGTTATATTTACTTATTGATATGATATCAGAATTATTTAATACCATGTTACGAAGTGGACTTTAAGCCTAACTCAACCCCATAAAACCGACTCATGAGGTTGAGGTTTGCACCCACTTATATACAATGAAAGACTCTAATCTCATCTCCAACAATAACAAAAGTTTCTTACACTTATGAAGTCATCCACTATCATACCGTTACCGGACTATACATAATATAACCGTTACCGGACTATACATAATATAATCTCATGACGAATTAATAAATTAAATTTTTACATTAACTAAATATAAAAACTTCTCATAATATATATAATCCGATACACAATTATACTTCTTAATAATACTACATTGTATAAAACACCTTGAAGTATCCTATTAATTTAATCTCATTCTTTACTTAAAGAAAAAAAAAACTCTTAGGACATGGCTTCAAGGTTTGGTTTCTTAATCCAAATATAGTACTTGTGGTAGCGACAGCAAGATTCCAGTGGATTTTACATCTCTTTCTCATCACTCTTATAATATTATGTCACATGATTTGAGTTGGTTGGTTTGAATAAACTAGGTTTTTGTGTGTGTATTGTTGCAAAAGGTGAATCATCATCCATGACGCCCCTCCAACGTTGTTCTTCTGACTTGGTCAGAATTAAAAAAGAAGCGAATGATTTTGTGAACCTTAACAACTCTAATGTGTCTCTGAATCTTGTTTAAGTTGTAAGTACAGGTACCATCAACATTACTTAATTGCATTTCATTACTTAATGCTACTAATCGACGTGGCTCTCTTCTCATCACTGCTCTTTGTTTATTTATGATGTTGCATCTTAATCTCCCCGAAATCTTCATGCTTCTGCAATAGTTTATGCACACAGCAACGTTGTTCAGTTTTACTATAATATTCGCAGTGGCATCATATTCGGAGGGCATGATCAACATTTTTATACTCTTTTTGTCAAACTTGCTGATGCTTTTGGTGTGCGTACCTTAGCAATTTCGTACCTGTTCCACTGTTTTCTTTTGGAACAATCTCGTTTTAAACAAAATAAACTAAAATTCTCATTTTTATATTGCTTTGCCTCTATCAATTTGTCTTAAAAAAATAATTTTAAATTTAATTTAATCTTAAAAAATTAATTTGTAAATAAAATTTACACTCGTTTATATATTATAAATTAGTTTGATATGTAATAAACACGTAAGATCTTCAATACATTCTCTTATGCTGAAACTATCAACGCGTACTAAAAGTAGATATTTATGGATGATAATGATCCGATAATGGCAATACTACAAACTTTTGATATGACACTTTAATTTAATTAAAGAAGAGTTAGATATGTTTTTGTATTATAAGTTTTTTTTGCTTGGTTTAACTTTAGATCATACATGTGCTTGTAGTATGAAAATGATTAAAATGAGTCATTTTGTAAGTAGTTGGTTCAATTTGAGCTTTCACTTCATCAACTTACTGGAAGCGGTTACACTAGACATCAATCTGCAATCAAAACAACAATAAATTTAGAGAAAAACTAATAATATTTAAAAAGATATAATAATCATTTCATATGCATAACGATTTATTTTAATCATTTTCATACTATAAGTACGGAATAGTCTAAAGTACTGGATAATCTAAAATTTGGACCGAAAATCAATTTCGTGTTATAATAGAAAATAAAATCATATT
>Ga0123342_1004651_pt1 | contig 20711 bp, 10 predicted proteins | sample Turbeawhitnodule_FD_89960 | JGI IMG/M metagenome (GOLD analysis project Ga0123342, IMG submission 89960) | Root nodule microbial communities of legume samples collected from Mexico - Turtle bean Mexico white nodule | ecosystem: Host-associated > Plants > Roots > Nodule | place: Mexico: Nepantla...
ATATATATATATAAAAAACTCTTAATCACAAAAAAGAGAGTCATATATTTTTTTTTTAAAAAAATAAATAAAAAAATTATAAAAAATTATATAAAAAAAAAAAAAAAAAAAAAATAAAAAAAAAATAAATAAAAATTTAAAAAAAAAAAAAAAAAAAAAAAAAAAAAAAAAAAACTTTCAATAATGTTCTGTTGGAGATCAAATTAAGAAAATTCCGCTTCTCACTCGAATTTACTACATTTTCTCATTTTTATTTATTATTCAGTCAAAAAAAAAACTCAAGTTCTAACTCTTATTCTTCTCTTATCTATTCATGAATTTCTTAAATTTTTTTCAAAATAACCGTTTAAGCAAAATATCTTCTAAATTTTTGGGATAATATCTTAATCTTTTGATAATCTTTTAACTTTTTCGAATAATATCTTAACATTTTGAGAACTTGATACATGTTATTAAAAGAAACATGGTTTATCTAAAAACTCTTTTATGAGTTGAAAATTAAAATTGAACTCGACTCTTTTTTTCTTCATGTTTATCATCAAAATAAATGTAAAACGATTCGATTTATGTGGGTTATTATTTGGTCACTTGTTATGACATTATACTTAACAGATACATATCGTCTTTGGACCGATCACAACAAAGTGTAAAACAAAACTACCCTGAGATTATGGGTCGTTCTTGAATCGATTGTTATGAACGTATGCATATTGACTCTTGTAACTCTACTCGACCTACACAAATGGATGATTATTTGATCAGTTTCACATATGTTTTGACTATAAACACAAAAGAGTATATTGAACTTTATGATCGTTCGTAAGTTGAATGAATGAAATGTTCATTCATATAAAATTATATTTATTTATCTTTAAAATTTAAGTTTTTAAGTACATCTTAAATCAGTATGCCACAAATACCTTTTAAAAATAATAATTATTATTATTATTTAATAAAAAAATAGACAATTCGATCTCTCTGCCTGTATTTTTAACACAAGTCTTGTTATATTTTTTGTTTTCTTAATTGGTAAGCAATATTATTAGGAAAAAAATGATAAAACTAAAATTAAATAAAAAGATTAACGCAGAATATTGAAGGATATTTCAAACCTATATAAAAGTCGTTCTAACTCTTATCTTGACACAGTCATGCTACAAATAAAGAAAATACATTTAAAAAATAAATAACTATAAATATCTTTCATGAGTATTTCAATTCATACATAATATAGAAAAAAAATCAATTATCAATATAAAGAAGTAGAAATTATTTAAAGATAATAAGCACCAAACAATATATGAAAAAAAAAATGAAAAAAGAAGCACTAAAAGAATATAAAGAATTGACAAGCCTTAAATACGAAGAATTACAACTTATCTCACTTTTTTTTAATTTATTATCTCAGTCCCAAGAGGTTTCAGAGCTTTTAGAGGTTATTGCATTTAAATAATAAATTTAAAAAAATAAATTGCATTTACTAAATGTAAACGGGTGATTATTTTAATAAATTGTTTAAAATTTGCTTTAAAGACTAGTGGAAGTAATTACAAAAATTGTCCAAATTTAAACCTGATGTCAATAATGCAACATTTTGGTAGAAAAATATATATTATTTATATCTATACCATTCATAATTGTTTTAATGATTTATTTTAGTATATGTATTTTCTTACAATTTCACCTTTTATGTTTTGTAAATATTTTTTATACTTCTTTTGTTATGATTACCTTTGTAAACATAATCAACTTTATTAATTTTCCTACCTGTGCAAAACTATTCACAATAAATAATAGTTGTTTTGATTAAAAATTTGCAAATGCCTATGTAATTATAATATTACATAATTAATAAATAACCTTTTTTTTATATATTAATTTATAATTTTAATAGAAATTTTAGTAAAATTTTTATCATTAAAAACTATATTGATCTAGACTTATTCATGCAAATGTTCATTTCAATTTTATAAATAAGTCGATGTTGGGACAAGCGAGGTTACATTGAATAGTTTTTATTTCTTTCAATTATCTTAAAATTGACTTGAAGGTTGAAGTACCTTTAGCAAATACACTTATCTATCTCGAACTTGAAATGTTGGACAACGTAACGTCGAAGACTGCCCAACAATACAAGGGGAGGAGACCTACTCGATCCTTGTGAGAACAATTGACATTTTTTCTCGTCATTCGATAATAGGCATGGAGTTCTCCATGAATATCAGGGTACCTTTTATGGATACACCCATCACATCATAGACAATGAAACTTCAAAAATTACTAAGCAATGCAAAGAAAAAGAAAAGAGGCCTAATCGAGTATTATAAGAGAATGATTAAAACTTATTTGTGTAAAAATTCATTTTGATTTTGCATTCTTATTATTAAATACCGTCTCGTGTTTATTTTAATTTTAAGCATTCATTTTAAAAACATTTAAAATAGAGAAAATCCATATTATTCATCACTATATAGTCCTAAGTGTGTTGGCTTTGCCTATTATGCAAGTAAAACCAAATTCCAAATGTTTTGTTTAAGTACGACATCTTTTTCCATTCAAGGAGCATTTCTAATGTAGCTTTTAGCATAAGTTTAAGGAAATTCATGCTTTAATTGATTTTTGTAGAGGTTTATGAGTTTTATTTTATGTCCAAATTATCAAGAGTAGATGTTTTAAATTAATCTAAAAACATTTATCGATACACCTGTGTGCCTTTATTTATATAATTGAGAATGGTGCTATAAAAGAATGAAATGAAATGTTAATTTACCTACAAAGTTTTGTTTAATTTGCATAATGAGTTATTGTAAATAAATGAAATAAAATAAAACAGTTTGTATGCACTTAAAGATACCGTACTAATTATATAATTTTGTAAATTAAACCAATTAAATCTAGTCTCTTTGATGTTAAACATAATGTGATATTATTATTATCTTCAAATTTGAATCAACCATAGAACTTTAAAATATTTATTCCTTGAATAATAAAAATGGATGACCATATTATCAGGAGATGATAAATGACCATATATGCTGAAAAGAAAGTGCTATAAATGTTGTTATTATCTTACATCTCTTTCAAGTATTTAATGGATGCATAGTGCATCCCATTATAAACCTGAAAAATTATTATTAAACTAAAGCAAATTCTATTTCATATATTATTATTAAACCTTAAACCCATTATATTAAATAGTGATATGATTTATTATTATAACTTCTTTTGTACTAACTAAATTTTGTTTTATTAAAAAAGATAAATTTTAAATATTATTAAAAAATTTACATCATAAAAATATTTTATTTTATAATATATAAATCACTACAATAAATATACTTACAAGTTTACTTTTTACTAAATATTAAGAAAGTGGTGACAAAGTATAATATTTTTCCAAAGATATAAAAAAAGACAATTGGCTTGAGTTTTTTTTAATGTGATACTTAACACAAATATTTGAATAAGACGAAGTATGAGAAATACAAACATAAGTTTTTTATATTTTGGTTTTCCTTAATTTAAGACTACGTCAAGTTTTTGAAAATTTGATAAATTTAAGGGCTGTAGCAGTGTTTGAAAGCTTTTAAGCGTGCTTTTCTATATTGCTAGTTGTTTTGTTTATGATTTTGTGCTAGTTTGAAAAACTAGTGGTCGTGTTTTCACTTATTTGTTGTTTGAAACTAATGTTTTTATTCTTAATTTTACAAAATTTAATTTATTTTTTTTAAAATAACTAATTATTTAGCATTTTTAAAGAGAGTATGTACAATTACTATTTATTCATCTTGTGAAAGATTAGGTTTGGATACATAGATGTACGGTCTGCGGGTTGATCCATTATAAAAAAAGTTGTGTGTATGATTGACTATTTTAACTTGCTGGTATGTTTAAGTTCGTCTCATATAACCTTCAAGTGTGAGTCAAATACACGATGGGGCAGGATAGTCCGCATAAATCAGCATATCTTAAAATTTCATTTTAATCATAAAAAAAAGTACAATTAGGCTAGTCAACCTTAGATGTTATATTTCATCTGAGGTAAAGCTCATGCCTTCAGAGCCAAAATCGTTGTTACATGTGTTTTTGGAAAAATAATCCAATTTTTTTTTATGATTAATGAAATTCTATTAAAATACATTTGTATTTGTTACGTAAGTGACTGAAGGGACCTTGACATGTATTGTTTAAAGGGTGAACATGGGTGACCATCCAAAGGTCATTGGGATGACGTGGTCGAAGTGATTCTCAAGACTCAACAAGCATTCCTTGACGCAACATGACAAAATGTTACATTAATGCTGAGATTAACTCGATACCTCTCCCTAATCTAGACTAAAAATTTGAGACCTATGATGCTATAAATATGCAATCCACCTAAGACAAATGTACGCATTTATCACAACAATTAATACTCAAATTATCGAATACCGAATTTTTATTTGAACGTTAGAGTGTCTTTTGCATGTACCCCACCTCAGACTTAGATGAGGACCAAAATCGCAATAATTATTTGAGGAGATGACTCATTCCTGACCAATGTAAGAACAATATCTATATAATTTTTACAAATTTGTTTCTCATATGGGTTGACCCACAAGCCCATGGATCAACCTTTGTACGGGACATGCCAACTCAACTCGTGTTTTGAGAACCACTTTGCGGGTCAACTCAATTCATGATTCTTATTTCATCCTGTTTGGGAGCACCTATCGAATGTATACGGGTTGAGACACTCCTGAAGTGTCCTATTTTATATTTATTCATTTTTTACTGATAAAAAAAACTTTGCCGGTCAAATGTAGGACGAGCTAGCCCTCTTGCCTTTCTATTAGGACAAGAAGGGGAGGGTGCGGATAATAATGTACAAGTCCTATTTAGAAAATGGATGGAAGGTGAGAAAATGTAAGCTAGGTTACGGTTTATTGAGAGAATAAAAGAAAGGAGGAAAACTCAGCGTGGGTTGTGTTTGGTGCACGTAACTGAAGTGAGTGGGAGAGAAGCAGAGAATGTTCAAGAAGGCGGTGGAGGCGAAATCTCACCAGAGACTCTCTGGTGCGGACAGAAAGAAGCTGAGACGAAGCATTAAGGACAAATTCCAAAGGGTTTCAGATTCCGACTTAGACGCTTTGCTTCCTCCAAAGGTGAATTCAATTTCTTAAGCTCTTCTCATTTCGACGATGAGTTCGTTCAACATATTCACATATAATGCTGTAATTAACAAAGGAATTTATCAGGCAGAGATTGCAGTGGCCAAGTTTCAAAACCGTGTCCATTTGTACGCCGTGGAGGGAGGTTTTCCGATGTTCTTCGACGTCGATGGCCGCGGCAATGACATTTTCCCAACAGGTTTCGTTTCGTTTCGTGTCGTTAGTTTTCCTGAGAATTACGAATTCCATTGATAATTTAGAACTAGAACTAAATTCAGAATGATTCCACGCAGTTTATGCACTGTGGATTGTCCCTGAGCTTTTGCCGGCGTTCGTGCTCAAGGGTGGTGAGGTGTCACGGTTTGTTATCGGAGGCGCAGACTTGATGTTTCCAGGCATAACGGTGCCTCCCGAAGGTCTTCCTTCGTTTCGGGCAGGGGAGCCTTGGGCCGTTAAAGTACCCGGAAATCCTGCTCCCATTGCAGTATGTAACATGCATTGCTTCATTGTGTTAACTTGAGTTTAATTTCCATGCACTCATTTGTTTTTCATACTTTAAACTAATCAGAAATCAATTATAGTGTGTTTTGTATGTGGATGAGATGACACATCATGATATTATGAAATACCCTTTACATTTTTGGTGCTTATGCTATTTATTTGCTCAACCTTTATTGATTCTCTTGAAGGTTGGGAGTACCACCATGAGCAGCGCTGAAGCATTGAAAGCTGGATTACGCGGAAAGGCACTAAGAATAACTCATTACTATCGTGATTTGCTTTGGCAAGTATAGCTAGAGAGAGCCTGGTGATGCTTTTATTCAGTTCAACTAACTGTCAAATTGAATCAACCTTGTGCATTGGATTTGCAGGGAATCTGCGGAAGGCTGTTATGTGCCTAATGCAGGTTTTTTCGAAGATGTTGTGTTTGAGGATCCTTCTTGGTTACAAGCTTCTTGTGATTCCGATTCAACTGATGTGGCGGGTGATACATCAGGTGATCAGCAGAGCAACCCAAAAAGTGACGAAGTGGTGGAATCTGTGGATGTAAATGAGTTACAACATGATTCCACCTCTGGATTGATGCCATCGAATAATGGTGAAAAGGATGCTGCGACTGGAGTAACTGAAGGCGTGTCTGATTTGAAGTTATCGGACACTGTGTCTGGTAATGACCCTAACGACCAACAGACTCTATCAACTGCAGATATAGATTCCCTGTTAGATAAGTGCCTTCTACAAGCTTTGCACACAACAGTGAAGGACAAAGACCTTCCATTGCCTGGAAGCACTCTATGGTGGGACTTTCTCTCTTTGCCTCTTGGTTGACAAAGTTGAACCATTTGAAATAGATTGGCCAAAAAATCTTGCAAACCAGGAATTTCAGTTGACAATTAGGTGTGGTTTATATATTTTAAAAAGATAGTTCGCTCAATAAGACTGGCATAAAAATATGATCTATGTGGAGTGTACTTTCAACTGGATTACATCATGTGAGAACTTCGGTAGAGATTTTTCAAGATCTCGATTTTTACACCAAGTGCAGGGCATTTAAGCTAAATTTGAAAATTTAGCTCTGGACAGCAGTGCTGAAGAATTAAGTATCGGATTTCTGTTTTGATTTTTTTTTCCCAATTGACTCATAAGATGTACTGCCATTTATATTCAACATTTTTTTTGGTCTTAAATTCATTTCAGTTCGTATTAAACATACATTGTTTGTGTGTATTGAATTCAGAAGTCAGCTTTACCTTCAGTAATCTAATAATTATTTGTTTTTGAGCATTGCAGGTCAAACCATATATTGCCATGTAGACCTTCAGGAATTACTCTAGATATCAAGAAATCTTCCTACAAAAAGTTATCAAAGTGGTTACAAGCAAAATCCACCTCTGGCTTGGTTTGTCATCTACAGCTTTTTTTTTTTACTTGGATTAGTACAATAGTAATAGAAACTTGCTGATATTTTACAGGAAAATCTTTAAATTGTTATATGAATCATAAACTTAGAATCTAGAATGTGTTAAAGTAGGTTTCTGTCATTGCCCTAATGCTCTCTTCTGTCAGGATACACCTATTAATGAAGCATTTTGACACTTTGTATCCTCCTTAGCTCGTTAGATGTGTAACCTCTTAGCATTTTAGGTACGTAGGTCAAGGCACTATGGGAAAAAGAAAAAAGTTTGACAACATTTTTATGCTATAGATTTCCTTTCATGAAGAATTGGAATGGAGATAGGAGATTGGGACCAGAATAGTACCCTTAGTGAGCAAAGTATTAATTGGAAGTTTATATAACAATCAGTATTTTCAAAACTCACGATCTTGAGAAATGATTGAACAGAAAAATGGGGATTCGAAATCTGTAATTTCTTGTGAGTTGGAACTTACTGGCTTTTGTGAAGTTTTTGGTGAATGGATTGCTTTTGGAAGGGATCACTGATATAGCTGCTGGAATAAACTGAAAAAATGATCCTCTATTGGGATGTTTCTTATAATGTTGCTGTTTCTTATCAATGTATTCTAGTAAAATAAGTTGCATGATGGGACAAACAAAATTAAATCATGCGAGGGAGTTACATGCCTATTTTATGCAATACATCATGATCAAATGATAATTTCAATTGTATTTGGTCCTTTTAATAATTTGTCTTCTGCTGGTTCTGCATTGATATATTCTGCAATGCTGTTTCTGGATTCTCTCTTCATATATATTCACATTGTGTACAGATATCAGTGAAAGAAGATAAACACAAAAAGGAAGTCATGCTGTTTTCAGTAAACCGAAACCATGTTGATTATTCATCCTTTAAGCCCGAAAAAAGGCAAGTTGAGAAAAGTGAGCAGCCCAGTGTTCAGTCTGCTAATGAAACTCGTTCGTCGAAAACTCTTGAAGTGGTTGAAATCTACAAACCAAGTGTACATGTCAACTCCATATTTTCATCTGTAGGAGCTGACCCGGGAAAACTTTTTAGTGCTTCTGAAGCTACTGATATTGTTTTCACATATTGTGAAAAAGAAAATCTTGTTAAACCAACAAATAAATCAATTGTGATTCTTGATGCACTATTATGTGATGCACTGTTCAAGGGGGCTATTAAAAAAGGAACAACTTATCCTACAGAAATTCACAAGAAGGATTTAGGATCAACATTTGTGAGCCGTATGCAGCCGCACCATGTTGTAACAAGAGGGAATGAATCTGTAGTTCGTAAAGGTGCACTGAAGACAGTTCAGTTGTTGACAGAGAGACGGCAAGGCAACAAGAAGGTTACCAAACTCTCTGGCATGGAAACTTTTCTTATAGATGCTGAAGCATTGGCGTCAGAATTGCAGAAGAAGTTTGCATGCAGCACCACTGTCGCAGAACTGCCAGGTATTTATTGGTTGCATTAAAAGTACAAGTTTTATCCTGGTTTGTGCTTCATCAAGAAATATGGGATTTATGAGCATACGAGTGTCTGTACTCTGTATTACCAATTTTTGTTAGATTTTGCTTTTCTTGATTTAAATCCAATTTCATATTGTGTTGTCTGATTAATATATCTGCATTCGTATAGGATATATACTTTGGTTTTATCTTTCCATAGTTGATAGAATGCTGATGATTACCTGAGATTATTAAACTACATTGTGGTCTCTTAGGTGGAAAGGATAAGATATCAAATCTCTGTTGTTTATTCCCCAGCATTCATGTAGAATATATATTTTGTTTTTATCTTTCCATGGTTGATAAAATGCTGATACCTAAAAAACTACATGTTTAGTTCCCAGCTGTTATGTCCTACTTTACTTTATGCTGGTCATCTTGCCTTCTGATAAGGCATTTTTTTTCACGTTAACAAACATATTAAGGGTAATATGCAATGAGCTAACATAGTAATGAGTAACAAGAAAACTAGGAAATAAGGATATTATACCATTAAAGGAATGATATTTTTTAGTGAAGCAACAAAATGAAATTTTTGACCACTGAAGAAGAATAGAATTGATCGGGGGAACTACTATTGTGAAACGTGTTTTCTCTAAAATCTGGTTTTGTGTTAAAATCATTGAAGTGGTGCCGTCTGTGTTTTGCTTTGCAGTCCAAGGTTGGTATATGTAATTATATTATATATATATATATCAACTATTCATTATCGGGTGAATTCTTGTAAATAAATAATAAATAATGACAGTTTGAGGGAATTCATTTCAGTGCTCAGAGGGTAGATGAGTAAGGGGTCATATGTGAAACAAACTGATTTAATATGGTACTTGTGAGGTGCAGTAAGTGTGACCGCTATGGTCTCTTTTGAGTTAATAGGGGTATTGTAATTAATATCAGTTTCTCTCTTAGTATAACAATTGAACAAAACCAGGGAGTGGTTTGCAAGGGTAAAGTTTTATGTTTTATTTGCACTTCAGTATCCTTTGCATCCTTCTTTGTGCAAGCAGAGTAGGTACTAGGTGAACTAACAGCGAGTGTATATGTTTCCATGTTTGGTTAATCAAATTTTTGGATTTGAAATTTGTATTGGGTTGGGGAATATGCTCAGAGACTCACCCTTGCAACAACATCCATGGTTTCTTTCTGCCTTGTGAACTTTGACTTGTAGTTTATTATATCGTGTATCTGAAATTCTAAAGCATTTGTTTGCTTGCAGGTAAAAAAGGGCATGAAGTTTTGGTTCAAGGAGGAGTTATCGATGACTTAGCTAGACATTTGATGGAACAATATGGAGTTCCAAAGAGATACATTGAAGTTCTTGATAAAACCAAGAGATGAGCAACCTACAATGCTTTTATTTAACGTTGCTGGGAGTGCTTTACTTGGATGCCTATAGATGTATGTTCTGTAGTTTCCGTACCCTGGTTTATTGGGTTGATTGAGGTTAATATAAATGGAGCGCGCAAAGAATAGAAATGTCACAAATGTTCTTTCCAATTCAAAAAAATTGCTGTTTTCAAGTTTATTGAGAAACTTCGAATGGAGGAAGCCACCATTCAGATCAGTTGAGGCAACATTCACACTATTTTCACTATTCGATATGTAAGGAATAGACTGAACACTCCCTGTGCTATCTGAGATTGCAATGTCAGATACTCTTAACTTTATAAAACCATCACTTTAGTCTCTAATTTTCAGAACTAAGTTTCTCACTTACAACAAAGATTAAAATAAACGGTGCTTGTAAAGTTTGAGGCTAAAATTTTGATCCATGTTCAGGGAAAATTTACTTCTAGTGATATTCTTTTCTTTTATCTTGAATGTAGTCTTGTAATTTTAGAAATTTGTAATTTTGATTTATTTTTAAGTTTCCTTGTTTTATTTTTCTTTTATTTTTAGATTTAAATTATTTTTGACAGTAAATATAGTTTTAAAACAATGATTTCAAGTTTTATAGAAATGATAAATAAAGAAAAACTATAAACTAAAATTAAAAGTTGCTACAAGTACCTCTTTTCCATTTTGGCTAATTCTCCCCTCACCATATCATTTCAAATCCGTACTTAAAACATTCAAATCCGCATTCAAAAGACACGGGAAATATTCAAATCCGCATTCAAAAGACACGGGAAATGTCTGTTTTGCTCTTAATGATTTACAAGTTATCTTCTCAACAAAAAATATTTGTTCTTCTCAACAAAAAATATTTGTTTTGCTCTTAATGATTTAAAAGTTATCTTCTGGATATTTATATTTATATTTGCAATTTCGAAACTAATATGTTATTTACAGATTTCGTCATTCGAAAGTTTACTTGGACAACATAAATGACTTTTCGGATGTTAAGATTTATAAACAAACATAGATTAGTTATGGATCTCGATCTTCAGTACTATTTACAACATATCATTTTGGATATGAAAATCTGGAACTCATAATTCACTTTCGAATGATCTTCTGGTATTTCTACATTAGTAAGAAAAATGAAGTCAAGAATAATGTAATTTTAAATTTGATGTTGGATGTATGTCTTAAATGTTATGGCACAGGAAGAAATTGCCAAACCATTTTATCTAATTTTTTTTTAATTTATAAGTAACTCGTATGATCTCATTTGATGAGAACCAAATATTTAGAGCAATGATATGGTGACATCTTACTCCATTATACAACTCCTTATTAATGATATAAAAAAGGATATTTTTATCATTTCATGTAAAATTTGAAATTTTAAGTATAGAAAGAAAGTTGTACAGGGGAGCAAAGGTTGTCATTCTATCATTTTTCAATATTTAAGTCTACTAAATAATTAAGTGAGATTCATACTAACTTTTCTCTCTGCACAATTACCAAGAAAATGAGAGAAGAGCAATATTTTTTTTTCCATCTTATCTTTCTTTTTGAAGTTTGTATTTTTTTTAGTTAGGACAATAAATAAACGTCACTCTTATTTTCCTTTAATTTCTTTCACTTGGAAAAGTACTAACAGCTAAACTGCAGGTTTGGAAAATAACCAAATAAATGGGACGTTTGTCTATTTATTATGTTTGGTTTTATTATGAAGCTTCGTAAGTTGTAAAAATAAACTCTCTCCAAGTAAATTATGAAAGTGATGTTCGAATTGTATGATTGTTACTTTGGTATTTCTCTAACTGCTATATTTAATTCGAGGCTTAATTTCACATGGTTATATGAGTATAATAAATTGTTAATTTATAAAATATTTAATGATTTTTTAAAATAATTTTATTTAATTAGTCTTTGAGTATAGTTATTTTCTCTATATATAAGATAGATAATAGTTAACTTTCCAATACTCATTTTATTTAATTTTCATTTTTTAATGTTTCATACATGAAACAAACAGAAAAAATAAATAAAATATTGTAAAAAATAATTTCTATTATTTTATTAAATTTAAAAAAATGCGAATATCGTTCTCGCGCCAGAGTTTCGGCAACAGAGTGTAAAAGGGAAGGTAGCATATGAGAATTGGATATATAAATACCCTTTCCCTCCAAATCCAGAAACACTACATCGGTTAACGGTTTTCTATTCACCGCGAAACTCGTTTCTCCGATTGTGGAAGAAGATGGAGGAGTACTTGCAGTACATGAAAACTCTGCGCTCTCAAATGAACGGTACCTGCGAAATTCACTGTTACTTCATTTATTTATTCATTTTAATCTAACTGAAAATGAAACCTGAAATTGAATCAGATGTGGAAGATGAAGCGGCGAAGATTTCCGTCGAAGAAGAAATGCAGTTGACCAACGTACGCACTTTGGAAAACGACATCGATTCAGGTCATCACTTTCCAATTTCACGTCGTTTTGTTCCATTTCCTTCAATTGCCATGGCCTCACTGTTATTTTATTTATGGAGTTTAGTTTTTCTATGAACTGATTAATCGTCATTGATATAACTTGTAATAATTATAAGTTTGTAACAAGGTGATATTGTAAAGTTCATGCATACTGTGAACTGAAATAGCTATGTTATGTGAATGTGCAGCAAAATCGGGAATTACGCAACTGAAGGATGACACTGAGAAGATGAGGACCGCAAAGGGCGAGATATGCTCGAAGATATTGGAAAAACAGAAAAGGATTGCCTCTTTGGAGTTTGACACAATCAAACTCTCCCAGGTATAATTCAATTGGTTCCATAATATAAGTTTTGGCATCGGTATTTCAAAACTGACTACTGTGGTTTAACTGTGAACGTGTTGGAACAGTTTTTACTTTTTTCAGTTGAGCTACCTCTTCCCACTCTAGTGTAGAGCGTGATATGTTCATTGTTGCTGTCATAGTTTCTCAGTAAGCATTTACAGTATAAACCAATTAAGAAAGTAAAATGAATTAATTTAGTTTCTTTTTAAATGAAAATTAGGTTATGTATAAGCTAATTTATAAAACTGTTGGAGATGTTATGTTGACTAGAGATATAGGTAAATTATATAAATGGATACACAACGTAATTTTCTTATGAAGCTGGTTTTTGTGAGGTTGAATTAAAGTTCACTTTAGATGATATTTTAGTCATTCAGAGCCTAAGTCAAGTTTGTTCGTTCCACTCATTATAGGTTCTCACTAGTTTAGAAAAACAGAACTCAAATGTGGTAGCTATATATACTTGCATTGGAACAATGTAAAATTAATTTTAAATTAAAAGTTGTCTTTTGTAGTAATTCTAGAGTTATTAGGGAGATTTGAAGTGAAAGCTTGATAATATGGGCTCTTAGGATTGGTTATGAAGAATTTGAATCTTATTTCTTGTTTTGGTAAAGTCTGATGCCTTGAGCTGTGATCTTGGTATTCTTGTCCCTGACTCTCTACCAACAGACTTTGGAGCTTATCCAGCAAGAGAGAGTTGGGTTATCTTCCAAACTCTCAGAGAAGAGGTATCTGAAGATACTTATGGAGTAATCTTATACATTCGATGCAAATTCATCTAAATTGTTTTACCCTTTCAGAGCTTACTATAGCAAGGTTGCAGAGGAGATGAATGCCAAATTACAGAAGCAACAGGTTGACTTTCATTATTCTTCTTTGTTATTGCTCTGTGACCTTTGGAGGGTAGGCTTAATGCATGAAAGCAATTGAAGAATTAGCAACAAATGTTGACATCAAAAGGGTTATTATGTTTGGGAAATAATTCCTTTTGAAATACATTTACATGTTCTGCACTTTCAATTCTTTAATCATTGCTGGTTAGCACTTTGCTTAATGAGATCTTCCCATAAATATAATTTATTTAATTCAGATTTTATTTTCAAAAATATTTCGAGTCCATTGATATTAGTTTATTTTTTCTTATGTTCAAATCCAGAGGGATTAGTTTTTATTCACTGAGTAAATCTATTTTCTAGCATGTCCCATTAATCTTATCCTGTTATCAGCTCTGCTTACATTTTCACGCGAGTTCTTTCATTTAGTTAGTTGCAACTTTGTACTGAAAAGAGGTATTTGGCAGGAATGGGTCAGCAGTACTCGGAAGATTAGAAGTGAACTGCAAAAGCATGATTTGGTATGCCTTTTTTTATTCTTTCGAATAACTATAAGCAGAATATATCCTATAGTTCCTATGAAAATAAGAGTCCTTGGCATGTGTTTGAGCAAACTTCTTGAGCTTGCTTATTTATTAAATTATTAGGATATGATATGATTTTGTCTTATAAATTATTGACTAAAGGGAAGAATAAAGCGAAGAAAACTTCCTTCCATTATCAGGTTTTATTGATTTAATCATTTGATCTATATGCTTTTCTGATGTCTTGTCACTTTCTGTTTGAATTTACACAGGTCACCGGAAAGGTTGCTGGGCAAATAAGTAAAGCTGAAGGCATGGCTCTATACATTAGTGTGGTGTTTGACACAACGTTTTACGGAAAGGGACTCTTAAAACTCCGCCAAAACTTCCAGGAGAATCTATTTCTTCGCTTCCTTCTACCAAAGCATTTTTTTAAAAGAAGAGTAATAAACATGTTACATTTTCAAATAAATTAACACAAATTTAATAGCAACGCATGATCAAGCCAATGTTCTTGTACTTTAAGATGCATTAGAGTTATGTATGACTGTTTACCGCATTGTTGGACTGGTTCTAAGATAGCATGGCTTGGTTTAATTTCTCAAATTGAGAACCAGTGGAATTTTGTGCAGGAATCTAAGTTTAAACTCAAACCACCCCATGAATACCTATATCTGCTAACTGTATCAAAATCATTAATGATTGGGATACCTTGGTTTTGTCAAGGCTGAACATTGAATCGGTTGTTTATTTATTTTTTGCTATTAAACTAACGGACATTTTATAATCCATTTTTTGAAACTAAATTTGATATCCGGGCTTTCTATTCATCTTGCAGGGGAGACCGGTGCGATTTGTAACCTTGTCATGGATAACTTGGTAGGCCTCTTCTTTCATCAATGTATACTACATGGAGTTGGAAGCTGCTAATTATCTTTGTTTGACAGGGGAGTGTTGCAAGGAACAATTTGATCAATGAATTGGATTCGGCTAAAGCAACGCTTGATGAGATTCTTACTCTGAAAGCCAAGGTTCTTACCGAGAACAGCAAGGTTACTTATCTGCATCCCTTTCAGATTGTGTGAAGTATAAATTACTCAAACTTGGTTGTTAAAGTTGTTTTTGCCGAGTGCAATTTTTTTTTATAGCAAAGACAATGCAATATTTAATTTATTCTAGAAACTAAAATTCCGTTTTAAATTAAGCAAATAATTTTAATCAAATTTAAGTTCTCCTGGTCCCTGCTAATTTTTGAAAATACGTTCCAAAATAACCTTCTTTCTCTTTCCTTTTTCCATTTCCGTTTTCTACAGCTTCTACACTTTTTTTCCATTTCAACCATATTTTTTATAATACATGATTGAATATATACATGGTACATCCCATTTACCGTGATTAAGGTTGAACCCTGCCGTTTGAAATATATATTAATCTTCCAATTTAAAAAGATTCAGTTTCTTCGAAGTTTGATCTGTTGAATTTTTTGGACAATTGACCTCACGTATACAAATGGATATGCAAGGACACTTTTGCCTACATGCTCTTTAATTAAAATATTGAGAGTCACAAAGAAACTTCTCCAGTTTATAGCTGCCTACTTGATGAGAATTTCTGTTCATTCTATTAAATGGTGTTTCATCTAATCATGGATGAAGTTCTGAATTGATATTCTTTTTGTGGTTGGCAAAAGTTATTTTCCGAAAATTGCCAATTTTCAAGTTTTAACAAAGTTAATTAGATGCAGCCGTTTCCCCCTCGATATGTTTGTTAAAATAGTCGTTGATTGATTTTTGCAAACATAGGGATGCAAAAAAATGACCCTGAAGCGTAATTAGGGCTGTACAGTCTTATATTCTAGGATTTCTTTTCCACCCTTTAGTTCTTTCAAGAAAATAAGAATGGGAAGATTTTGATTTATAATATGCTATTATGTCTATATTTTCTGTATACTTTATTTGCTTCTTTTACTATCATGCCTTTTTTGTCTTAATAGATAAAACTGGCCATCGAGGAAGTGAAGTGCAGAGAAAATGAGTTTAAGGTCTGTTGTTATTCTGCAAGAATTATTGAGAAACGTGTGACTATCAAAATTTCCACTATTAGGATGGTCAAGTGGAAAACGATTTCCATTTTATATATAAGTTTTTCCCTATACATTCATTTAGATTGGTAAGCTGTTTACTTTTCACCTCTTATTGAGGCAAGTAATAAATCCGTGGCTTATAATCAATGATTTTGTAAATTATTTTATTTAATTCTAATGAATGAGCTAGCCGGAGCTGAAAGCAGCAGATTTAACGGCTCTTGAAGAGGAATATAAAGCTCTTTTGTCCGATAAAGATGGAGAAACCGAATACTTGCAATCTCTAGAGAAACAAGTCGAGAGACTCAAGGTAAGATAAGTTTAATCCACAAGAATTGTTACAAGGAACTTAAATAGTTATCCTGAAAAATCAGGGCCTCAAATAGGAATAATCAAAGTGACAATATTCAATGAAACTTGTCATTATCTTAATTTCCCTTGCACTCATGAAGATGCTTCTGATTTTATAGGAGATTCGTCATGTGGTAAAATGTGCCTGTGGAGAGGAATACACAGTTGCTTTGAATCAGTAATATTGAAGAGAACATGAAACTTCAGGAGGGTTTGAATTTAGTTGTTCATGTTCTTGATACTAGTATACATCATTTTGGAAAAATATTGACTGAATGGTTTCGTGACTTGATTGTATTTTCCTTTCTATATATAGATTAACATACAGAACTTTGATTGATTTCTAGGTTGCACTGTCATTTACTGCCATTCAATCTAAAAAGAATGTTTGAGGAAAACCAAGTTCAATAGACAAGGCCGCGTAATCAGAGTGCATGCAGAAGCAATCACTCAATAATAATATTCAGACTCACTGTAGGTTATGGATTTTGGAGGCGTTATACTGTTTCTTGTGTTTTGACATGATATCATGTACAAGAAACATGCGCCAATGCTGTAGCAACTTGTACTGAGACAAGACAACCAGCCTAATCGACACCACTAAAGTCTAAAAACAAGATAGGCATGGAAATATAGTATGTTAGAGAGAACCAAGTCGATATCACATGATATGGATAGGGGAAATAATACTCAAATGTAAATGTCATGAAGACTGCACAAACTGTTAACCTGCTAATAAAAAATGTGATATGAGGCCAAGGAATAGTCTAGTCATTTAAGTCACCATTGACTATCGGCACAATCAAAGATTAGATAAGGAGGGAGCTTGCCCTCCCAATGAAGGAATTCTGAAGACCAGCCAAAGCAGTCAAATCCTTAGCGTATCTATGCTGGTGCTGGTGTAAGAATATGCTAGATGAGTCAGTGAGATGCAGTCCCAAAAATACACAAACTAATTAACTTCAATCCTACAAAACTGCAAAAAAATTTGGTTAAATTTTATTTAGTCCTTTTAATTTATTTTTTATGTTTAATTTGAACCTTTAACATTTAAAAAGTTTAGTTGATCTTTTTAAGCTTTTAAAATGATTCATTTTGGTCTTTTCCATCTTAGAGCTGTCAGAAAATGATAGAAAAATCTGATTTGTCGCTTAAGTGTACATGTATGGATATGAATTCTTCTTTAAATTTAATGTTTAGCAATATTCTTGTTTTAAAAATAAAATAATCATTGTAAATAGCTGGGTAAAATGGGGTCTTCTTCCCCAAATTCACAAAATCAGTGTTCATGTTATTGATTTTTCTCCAAATTGAACAAATCATGTTTAATATTGGCTTCTTCCATCCTTCTAAAAGGGCATGAATTCAGGTACCTCTGCATGCAAAATGTTGGGGCAAATTCTTCTAGAGTGACAAATTCACATGCAACACCTATAAGTGACCAATTAATTGGACTCTTCCGTTATCATTGTGGATGAGATAATGTGGTCAAAAGAATGCTGGAACAACTTTAACCTTTTAGAGAAAGTTTTGGAGTTGCAAACACTTCATAGTAATTTGCTTCAATTTTGAAACTTTTCCTAGAATATAAGTTAGCTAATTGTTGAATTCTTTCTTTTAGGAGTTAAAAGTAGTGGTTGTTAGGTTTATGATGCTGTATGTGGGTGTGTTTGCCTGGTGTTGAGAGTTGAGTCTGTGTTGATGCATTTGGTTGGGTTTGTGATGGTGCACGTTGGACTGTTTGCATTCTTTGACAAAAAGGATTAAAGAATACTGTATTACATTAAAGCTATTCGGATTGAATCTCGATTAAACTTTGTAAGAATACTTCATTCAACATGAAAACATAAAGATCTTTCCCTTCCAATGCAGCAAAGACACTGAACCTACAAAAGCAACATAAGCTGACCCAATGAAGCATTTTATGCAGGTATGTCTTCCTTTTTCTCTTGTTGCTCCATGGTATCAGAAAGAGCTACTCCTATGGTCTCTGGCAAACAGACCAAAGACAAACAGGATGACATTATAACCACTCCAAACACGCCATAAGAGAAAATTTTATTCTTCCTCCCCTCAGATATAAGAAACGGGATGAATATGTTACCAAACACAACGGCTTGCCTCACCAACGAGGTCGTGGTGTTCCGTACTCTCGTGGGAAACAGCTCTATGACGTAAATAAGAAACACATTATAAGCCGTGACAGCACTGAAAAATGCTACCAATGATACCCCCACCCTGGCCACTTTCAGCCCGGTGCTAACCACCGCACAAAATATGCAGCATATCCCACTTGCTACTGAGAATGCAAGAATCGATGGCTTTCTTCTGCAGTTTTCCAAGAAGTATGTGGCCACACAAGAGGGTATTTCCATGAAGGCATTAAACACCACGGCCAAGTAAATGTCAAATCCCAAGTTCCCCACGGCCAAAGGAATGCCAAAATACACCATGCCAATCCCAAGACCAAGCACCATTATTGCCACCACACGTTTGCGAGCCCAACTCCTCTCAAACAACTCTGCTATTGACGAGTAAAGTTCGAAAATCGACTTTTGTTTAACAACAGGAACTTTTAGCAGGCCTGCAGTTAAATCAGGACCATTCCCTACTGAAGAATTAGACATTCCTGTAAGCATTGCCATGGCTTCTTGCTCTCGACCTTGCATGAGAAGCCACCTCGGAGACTCGGTAACAAAGAGGTAAGCAATCACAGAATAACAAATTGCAGGAACGGACGTGCACACATAAAGAGATTTCCACGAGGAATTCCTGTTTAAATAAGCTATTCCAGGCAAGGTCATGTACCCCAAAGTGAAGCAGAGATATTCAACAATCCCCACAGTAAACCTCCATTCTGTGCTCACTTTCTCCATGAGCAACACCAAAACACATGTTCCAATGGACGAACGCCAAAAGCCAATGAGGAACTTGAAAGCAGAATAGGTCCAAACATTGGTTGAGAAGACAATGATAGCAGAAGTTAAGGACATGAAGAAACATGAGAGAAGAAGGAGGTTCTTTCTTCCAAGAGATGTGTCAGCCAAGGTGGCAAGAAGAAAGGAACCAAGAAGGCAACCAAGGAAGAAAGAGGATTGAGGTAAACCTGTGATGAAGCTGCTGGCACATTCAAGGCCAAACTGTGATATGATTGTCCTAGAAGAGGGTCCATCCCATGACCAAGATGACTTTGGGAGGTTGCAGATGTCGGAATGTGAGGTGCATGTTGTGGGATCTGTGCAGTGCCAAGTTGGGTACTGGTCAGAGTAGATGGCCATGAAGGATTGCTGTGCATCAAAGTACATAGCCGTTGACACAAGGATGCATTGCACCATCCCTGACCACCCAAATCTTCGCAAACCATTTTCTATCATTTCCTCCGAACTCTGAATCATGTTTTCCTGCACAACACAATCACAGTTTGTCAAAACAGGAACTGAATCTTCCATCTATCTTCTGCGTCTGTGGTAACAGGAAGACCAAAATGGAAGACGACAGCAACTATTCTTAAATTAAAAAAAAATGTAAAAAACTATTTTGACACCCTATATTTAACAACTATATATAATAATAAAGGAAATTTTCCTTTTACACTCCTCTTAAAAAAAGTTATCTATCCCACAACGGTTCTATTCCACAAAATATTATATTATAATAAAATAACAATATTTTTAGAAGATAAATAAATGTAAATGGTACCAACAATAATAAAATATTAATCTAAGTTATTTAATTATAATATAAATTAAATTATTATATAAAATATTTATAAAAGTAGTTGTTAAGTGGGAGGATAAATTCTGAAAAATCTCTAACTATACCATGTCCCATAAAAAAATTTAGTTCGACAAACCAACCATCATTTTTCTTGTTTAAATCTAAATCTCGTAACTTGTGAAATTCTTCAACTTTTATCCCGTTTTCAATTTTTTTTACTCTAAACTTTTAATATTATTTCCAATTCCAATTTAACCCCTTTAAGGATGTTAAGAAGAATAAAAATAAACAAAGAGGTTAAACTTGCTTATTCTCAAAAGTTATATTTTTTTTTATCAGCAATAAAATAAATAAATAAATAGGGATCACTTCAGGGGTGGTCTAACCCTTATACAGAAATACTTGACATCAGTCTCCTATTAGAACGCCTACCAAATTAGCAAAGGGA
>Ga0123342_1004652_pt1 | contig 20706 bp, 12 predicted proteins | sample Turbeawhitnodule_FD_89960 | JGI IMG/M metagenome (GOLD analysis project Ga0123342, IMG submission 89960) | Root nodule microbial communities of legume samples collected from Mexico - Turtle bean Mexico white nodule | ecosystem: Host-associated > Plants > Roots > Nodule | place: Mexico: Nepantla...
AAATCTAATTTAATTAATTTATATTCAAAATTGATAAATTAAATAATTTATTATGAAATAATTCTAAAATAAATATAATAAAGAATTCAAAATTAAAATATTTATTATACATTAAAAATATTTTAATTTTAAAATTTTAAACATGCGTGGGCTATAGCGGACGCATATGTGTGGGTTCTGTGGGCAACGCAAAACGGACGCATATGCGTGGGCCGCGGCCGACGCAAAATCGACGCCTATGCGTGGGCCACGACCGACGCAAATTTTTTTTTAAAAAAAAAATTAAATCAATATATGCGTCCGTTTTGCATCCAATGTAAATCTTGCGTGGGCTTTTACTCATTTTGGCCAACGAGAATAGCGTCCGCAAATGGCCCACGCTAAAATTTGAAAGCTAAATCAAGTTTTTCTTGTAGTGAATTTTAATAATTTAAAATTGATCTTTCTTAAGTAACTCATAATAAGGCTTATAATTAAGTCAATATAATAACTTCACTTATTACAAGAGACTCACTCCAATTCATTCATTTGGTAGTTATGTTAATAAAAAAGTTTGCACTCTTTCCTAAATCATTAATCAAGATGTGAGACATTATTGAAAAAAGATTTTACATTGAGAAAAAATCTCTTATTTATTTATTTGTTATTAAATAGTTATTAACATATAATATAATATTAATTATTGTGCTTGATCTTCTATATTGTGGTGCTCTAGAATTTGAATACATAATAAATTTCAATTACTCCTACCAAAAAATATCATCACACAATTGCAATATATCCACTAAATTAAGTATTATTGAGTGATTTTAACATAACTTTTATATAACTCAACTTCTCATGTTTACATATAGGTGTGATGATACTCATGTCAGCGTACTTTATAAGATATTGCACTTTAAGATCATATTTTATAAATTATAAATATCAAGTTTCATTAGTTGAAGTTTCTCAAAATATGGCATTTTTTAAAGTGTAAGATTATGGTAGATAAACTATGTATAAGGCTTGGAACATCCTAAAGTGTTCCATTTTGTTTTATTATTTCATTGTTGATAAAAAAAGATTATGATAGATCCCTATGCATACATTTAAAAAGGAGAAATGTTACATTTTTTTTTCTATTTCACTTGTTTAAAGCTTAATTTTTTTTGTAACTTAACGTATAATAAATCATTTTGCAATAAGAAAAATTATATAGTAAAACGTTTACTTTTTTACATAAAATTATCTTTTAATTATCATAAAAAAAATATTTTTATTTCACTTACTCTTCTACTCATCCAAACAAAAACAAAATAAATCTCCATTTGTTTTCATCTATGTAAACAATTGTCACTCAACAAATTTATTTTTGTTGCATTAATTAATTGTAAGATAAAATGGTATCATCCAAATTGATGATTAAATTTGAAATTTTGAGTTAACCTTGAGAGATATCTAAGGTGTTTTTGAGTTTTCATTGTTTATGTTTGAGAGGGGAACAAAAAAGAATTGGAATTACACGTGCAAATAGTATATCTTGAGCAGGGAGGAATTTGTCGGTAAAAGATTTGGTCTGGGAACAAAATTTTGCTTTTAGGTTTTAGCATCACCAAAGGACGAGGTCACCTCCTCCCATTACTAAAGCATATTATTTTCCTTGCACCACACAAACCAACACTGTTTTCACCATTCACAAGAAACTCAAAAAGCAAACAAAATGCTACATTTTGCGTGCAAAATGCTCCTTATTATTGCCTCATCACCTATCAGTATAAAAGAAACCCTAGGTGCAATTCATTACCAACCAAACATACATCAAACTCAGAAGCTAAAGAGAAAGAAACTAGGGCTCAAATATGGCTTCAAGTACACAGCCAGCATCTGGTGTTGTCTACGATGACTTTGAACCACTCTATGAATGGGTTAGAGAAGAAAGGCTTGTCAAAGTAATGCTACCAGGTAAATGCATTTCATTCTCGACTTCTCAAACCTTATACCCTCTGGAATCATATCAACTTCATTATGCTTTCAATGTATAAATTTTCCAAATTTGTTAATGAAACAGCAGATACTCGTGTTGAAAATAGTTTACTAATTATAACAATTTGAAATATCTATCATATGGTTTTGAACTATGAGTAGGTTTTAGAAGGGATCAATTGAAGGTTCAAGTGACCTCCAAGCCTACCCTAAGGCTAATAGGTGAACGAGTGATCGTTCAGAACAGATGGCGTCGTTTCAATTTAGAATTGCCCATTCAGTCTGATTATGACACCGACGATGTCACTGCCAAGTTTGAGGGTTCCACTCTATCAATCAAATTTGGAAAACTCTCACCCAATAAGCCCAAGGAATCAGCAGCAACTCCACCACAGAAGATTGAACAGCAAAAACAAGATACCCCAAAAGCAGAAGCAAAAACCAATGGTGAAGTCTCTGCAGACCAGAAGCCACCCCAGAAGGAGGAAGCCAATAAGGCTAATGGCTCAAGTGAGACAAAAGAAGAAACACCATCAGCCCCTAAAACTAGGCCTGTTTCAAGAACCAAAACTAGGCTGATAGATTTTGCACTCGGTTCTGGAAATCAGGTTGATGATGAAGTGAACGGAGATTCTGACGCAGGGAGAAACAAGTGCAAGAAAATTGTGAAATGGATGGTGCTAATCTATGCGGTTGTGGCCCTTGTAGCGCTTGGTCTTTATGCTAAAAATGCATTCATATCCAATGGAGAATCAGAAACAGAATTGTTCTTCCAAGAGCTGTGATTTTCTTCTTCTTCAGGTACTTGTGCACGTAAAGAGAACACTGTATTCGTTTGCGTGTAAATGCATGATTTCAATAAATGAATAATAAAGAAAAGCATTATACGATTTCTCATAACTATCTGCTGCACGTTGTGTTGTATCCATTATGTTATGTTTCTTTTACGTGAATTCACCTGCAATTAAATATAACACACCTTTTCTGTAGTATAATTTTCCATGGTTTTTGCTTCTTAAAATTTCTCTCCAATGATTTAGGAGCAATGCGAATGAAAGAAGATTAATGAATATCCTTACGGTGTTGATGAAATAAATCTAATTACATACCAATTAAAATGCTTATTAAATCCAACCAAAAAAATTGAATATATATATATATATATTAAACAGAAATTATTTTTAAAAAGTAATAATAATTAATTATTATATAGATTAAATTAAATATTATTTTATAAATTACAAAAATTATTAATATATAAATTAATTTTTATTATTAATTAAATTTATAAACTAGTTTCTAAATTAATATCTAATTAGGTATCAGGTTCTAAGTCTAAGTATCTATGTTTCTAACAATAGAATTGTCAACGTTTTGGCCACATCACCAGTTGTCAAATGGGAGTGGGTTCCTCTCACGAACAAAATCAACTAACAAATAGTTTGAAGATGTGATTGTATGTCTAACAAAGTAATTAATTTGATATTAGAGTGAGGCTCAAAGTGAAAACGAAATACATTGTTGAAATTAATTGTATGTTAACTTCGTTTCAACATAAAATAAAATTGAGAAGATCCCCTTTAGATGGCGTCTTAGAGTGGAAGAGTCATTGCATATTCCAAAAACCATTCTACATGAATTGGTCAATAGGTGGACCAATGATGATTAATGTTTTAGGATCAGAGAATATTATTTAGTCCTCTGGATGTATGTATTGGGGTGGGCTTGGGTGCCGAGGAAACAATTAAGTTGGAAGATGATGGTGGTGGGTTAGTCAAAAATTTGTTTGGCAAGGAGGATATCACAATAAGTGTTATTGTTAAGAAACTTAGCGATAGTAAAATAAAAAATATGTTATGTTGATGCCTTTTGTAAGTTGTATATATTGATTGGGTTTGTAGTTCTTTATTTCCCTCAAATGTTTAGGTTTGTGACTAGTTTTTTTCATTTTGGTTGTTGCATAGGTTAGACCAATTGAATGTGTAAAATTGGGAGAAATATGTTCATGGCTTATTGGTTAGGAGTTCGAACAAGGCTTCCCAACTTTTCAACCACCAGAAGAATGAAGAATGCACATTGAATTCACTTAGTCGGTTGTTTTACAGTGTTGTAAGTTAGTGTAATTACTTTTGTATAATAAAAAATGAAAAACTATAGTATGTATTTTTTTATATTGGTGAGATCGAAAAATGTAGTATTTATTTTATATGTTAACTTGAGTTTTTTTGGCAACAATTGTGAGTTCAACACGTTAGTATGGGTTATACTAGTGGTAGTTCTTGCTTTCCACGGTTTCTTCAATGATCGTGTGTAAACATTTTATCCTCTAAAATTCATGGTGCATTCATATCCAACGAGGTAGTGTTGATTTTATTAAGCAATTTTGTAAATTTTGGTACGGTATGTTATGTTTTAGCTGACAAGAAATAATTAATTTTTTTAAAATTATATGGAATTGGGTCCTTTTAGAAAAAGAATATATGTTGGTGATAGTGCATGAAGCACTACAATCTACTAGAAAGGGTTCTCGAGTGATAATGATGATTTTCCCTTATTGAATAAGTGGGAAAGCATTATTTCTGATGAGTAAATATATAGGGATAAGATTGAAGCAAATGATAAACACATTGTTGTCCTTGAAGAATAGATAAGATTTCTATAAGAAGAATTCTTTAATGCCTCGGGAAAAGGTTTTGAGGGAGCATCATGGATGACTCTGACACAATCTTTGATGGTGTTGATTGTAGCCAACTTTATCGGACTCATACTTCAGGTGGTGATGGAGATAACATTAGGTTTGTGCATATTAAGATGGCAAAATCAATTTAGTAATGATGCTTAAAACTTGATTTGTTGATGTTATGTTTGTATTTGTGTAGAGTGGCAGTTCAGGTAAACAACAAATTTTGACAAAAACAAATTTCTATACACTTAGATCGAGGACGAAAATTGACAATATGGTAAAAGTTTGTGTTACATATAATAATGTCTTATATAAAAATAATTGTTTAATGTGTTTATAGGTTATGTTATTTGTATCCAACACCCTACGATGAAATGAAGAGAGGAGAAATTGTAAAATGAGTTTGCTTGAATTCATTTTTTTTTAGTACGCTTTATCCAATATATGTTGAATTAATAAGTATAAAAGAAATTAGTATTGATAGTTGTTTCAATCACACACTTTATATTATTATACAATTCTTTTGCAAACTAATATAATTCAAAACATGAAAATTCGAAATTCAAAGTGCGAGTTTGGACCTAGAATGATTATAAAGTTTGTTAACTTGAGGTCTTGTTTCATTTGGAAGAAATTTTGATTGTTGAATTTGTGAGTTCTTTAAACCCTAACTTAATACAACGTTTCTATAATGTATTCATTCTGGTTTAAATGTACATCTTTATCCCAATGGTTCATGATGACCACTAGTGGTGTTATGTGGCCAACTGTGAGACTAGAAATCATTTGTGGTGTTGGATTCCCTGTGACACAAAGGTCATTCAAATAAGCATATTGGTAAGATAGTGGTAAGTTAATAAGGATTTGAAACTCGTTCAATAAATAACAAGTTATTTTTTAAGTATATCGTATATGCCTCAAAATTTATATGCATGTTAACAGACACATCAACCTGAGCATCTGTTTGGTATGTTGAGTAATGTAAACACATAGATCGTCCTCTTAAGGTTATTGAGGAAAAAATGTCATTACAACTAAATATGTTAGTCTATACCTCTATATTATGTTCATAGATAGGTGTAGATAGATGTACTATTAGTGTATATATATAATGGATAATGTGATTAATGTTTTGAAAATATGATTGTGGACTAATGATGTTCAAATATGTGGAGTTATGGGTCAGTAGGCCTTGGTTCGATGGGAATAACATATCAGAATACACTTTCGATTGGTTTAATTTCATTATATTTATATGTTTTGTTGTTGTGGTAATTTTGTTGGTGCATAAATTTATGGATGATATTGTTTTGTCATGATTAAATTCAGAGTTTCCAACAAGATTTTGTATGCAAACATATACTTCATGAAAACAACATTCATCGAAAAGTTGTGGTGGGAAATTTTGAGTTAAGTGGCCATAAAGTACGAGAAATTATTAGGATAAAGTTGATGTAATAAATAGAATTGACTGGTTCTTTTGAACTAGGTCAGTGGCAAGCGAAATTGTTTAACATTGTGAACTAAGTAGACCTTCCAATTATTTTGTTCAAAGTTCTGGTTCAATTATTTTGACATTTCATGACGTTTTAGTATGTAGAATTGTAGAAATTGGTAAAATACAACCATTACTTTGTGTTTTATATTTGTAAATAAGTAATGAGTTCGAAAAAATTGTGAAATTTGACCTTTTGAAGTTTGCTTCATTTTGACCTTACTCAAAACAATTAGATTTAGCAATGTTTAATAGAAAAAGACTTAATTTTCGACTTGATACAAACACTGCAACCATTTTGATTCATTTTATTAGGTTCACTGCATAATGACTGTTAACATGATTAATGTTTCTAAAAAATAGAAATACAGGTTGGCCAAAAATTTAACCAGTGTAACCACATTGTTAATCTTACAGTAAGATAAATGCAAGTATACACCCATAGGTGAATTGTTAACTCTGATTTTATGAATTATTTAGTCACTAACCAAATAATAATTAAACTTAAATTCAATGCATGTGATGGTCAAATTTGATGGAAGTGTTCGTTGGTACCCCCACACCAGTTACCAATGTCCAACAACAAACTCATACCTGTCTACGATATTTGAACCAATGTTGACTAGTTCATAAATTGGTTGGTTTGCATCCATTACTAAATACTAAATAGCCATATGAAATAGAAATGATGGAGTGGAGACAAACTATTTTTGGTGTGAAAAAAATAACCTAGCTTACCATTAAGCTGTAAATCCCTAATAAAGGAAAAGAATAAACAGGAGAAATCTCTTATGTGGGCAAATCTCTCATGTGTAGTGAGTACAAAAGGTTATGTTACAAAATATAAATAGATAAAAATATCTAAAAATATCCAGAAATATTTAACAATCATCTAACAAATGAACTAAAACAAAGGCATGCCCTTACAAAATAGTGGTTGGCCACTTCAATTATGTGGCCACTGACTATACCATTTTGATAAATGTTGACTGATGACCACAACTAGAAACAACTCCAAATATTTTTCTTTTTTATGTTCACTACAACCGCATGGGGTCATTTGCATGTATACTAAGGTAGTAATGAAAGCAAAGGCACCAATTCAGGAAATTGGTGAACTCAAGTTGTACATTAGGGAAGTTGTGGTTTACCCTCCATCAATTATATGGACACCTTTGAAAGATTTCTACAATATCTTTGATACATGTGCACCATGACCATCAGTTCAAAATTGGACACCCTATCAAGCTAGACACTCTCCCTCATCAGGATGCTTTCCATTGACACCCTTACACAAATATTCAAAAGTAGAAACCCTTAAAATCAACTTACCAGATGCAATGATGATAATGCCAACATTTCCACTTTTATGAAATCACTCCTCTCCTTCAATACTTCTGATGTGTGACATATTCATCTGCAAGGTTCAATGGCGATTCTGCAATCACTCCTCACTCCAGGTTTCACAACGGATCTACAAAATTTTCTCCCGAAATGAATCTCACGCCTACTCTCTTTCTTCCCCTCCCCTTTCACACTTTTTCAAAAAATAATTTGTTTGCATAGACAAAAAAACCCTTAATCACGTACACAAAATGTGTCAAATCACGACTGTCAAATGGCAGTTATTTTTCAAAAGGTGTAAAAATTTGCTTAAACATTGTAAAGGATTAGATGTAGAATTGAATAATAGTAGGGTCAAACCATATAAAATATTGTATTGATCATTTTCTCCCTTGCATATGCTTACACGCTTTCAATAAAAGTAGAGATTAAGTTTTGAAGTAATTTTCAAATATTTGAAAAGAAAAACAATTTTTCTTCAAAATTATTTTCACTGCCCACCGGCCATAAACAAAATTCTCTCATAAAGGACTAACCTTACTTTGTATACTTTTTTTAAAGGCTTTTGTTAATAAAATCACTTGATCTATCAAATTGCTATTAATTAAAGATTACATAGCATAATTCAATTCTCCTGCTCCTCCTGATTCTTATTTGTATTTTTCAATGATCTTTCAAGTTAATTAGGATTGTCACCCATCAAAATTTTAGTTTTCTGATAAAATAGTGTTTCCGAACATTGATTGCTATTGAAAAACATGGGAGCCAAACGTTGAAACCGATAAGAAAATATAATTAACTTTACTTGCAACAGGAACAAGAGACGTCATCGCCAGTGGCTAGCCTATAACTCTGCTCCCACACATCTGCAGGAACTGCTTCGACATGTGGAACGTGACGAGGATGCTTTTCTTTCTTGTCTCCCCTGATCTGCTTCAGACCATGCTTAAGCGCTGGCAGTAAAGCTCCCATACACTCAGCAACAGCATTAGGGTTTCCAGGCATGTTAATGATCTGAATGTCAACAAATCAAGCACCATAAATAGCCAGTAAATACAAGTCTAAAAGAAACACAGATTACATGTCTGGACTCAGGGTGTACTAGTTACACCAACAAAATAACGCAAGATTTACCTTAAATCCTAATGCAGCATCATTTAGAAGTAAAGAGCACTCGTATTGTATACCAAAACTAAGTAAATGAAACCCAAATAACTAGAAATAAATACAAATGATCATATGAAAATGCTTTAAAATATATATGATGATTTGTGTTTCATGAAAATAGTAATTATTCAACTAAAACAACCACACTGTAACAGTGATAAGTGAAATGAAACCCAAGTAACTAGTAATAAATACAAATTATCATATGAAAATGCTTTAAAATCTACATGATGATTTGAGTTTCCTGAAAATAATACTATTCAAGTAAAACAACCACACTGTAACGGTGAAGACTGAAATGAAAACAATTGCTACCTTCAAACTCCTGTCTAAAATCGAACAAGACATGTAAACCATTTTTCTGACTTCAAACGGCAGTTAATTACTTTCTCATTTGTTGCTACTGATAAGAAGATATTGTACAAGTGGGAGAATAAAATATTTTCCTAGAGAAGAGCATAAAAAGAGCAGAACCATACAAATCCAACAAAGAACATTTGAAAAATAAAATCAACTATTAATGAGATGAAATAACCCTTTACAAATTAACAAGACATTTGAGAGTTGAGACGCTCAATTCACATTCAGGAATTTCTTTTTTCATGAGTAAGAGAAGATTGACAAGCAATCTTACATGGAATACTGTGCTGTCAAAAAAGCTGTACGATGCATGAAAAGATATGGTCACAAAGCAAATCCCATTATAACATTAAAATGAGGTGCAAAAACTCCAGGAGACAAAGCACAGCACAGCTTTCATACGGTACTTTAAAAGTAGATATTAATATCATTAGCATTTTTCCCTTACCAAGGTTGATCCTCTGATTCCAGCTGCAGAGCGAGAAAGCATTGCAAATGGGGTCACCTATTTAAACATAAATCAATTATGCCCTTCAGAAATCAACAAACACTAACTATAGACTTTCCAAGGAAGCAGGCCTGATATCAGCATAGCTAAGTATGCAGAAAACAGAATTAATCAAACAGACTAAAGAGAAAATTAAAATTCAAAAAATTGATCTTCCTTTAGACATATACACAAGCTCTATAACTAATCAATGTAAGTAATGCTATGCTACACTCAAACTTCTATACACAAACTCTTCACAAACTCATTGTTTATTTAATTACTAACTCATTTCGCTACAAAGAAAATCATTAAATAGAAACCAATTTTATAAAAAAAAAATGGTTTCTAAATTAGTTATCATTATTGTTAAATAGTTTCTAAATTGGTATATCTAATTAGCTAACAATGTTTTAACTACTAATTATTTAAATTCTAAATTTGGTAGCAAAACCTTCATAGCTAATTAGATACCAATTTAAAAACTATTTAACAATAATAGAAGTTAATTTAGAAACTAGAAATTTTTTTAGTCTCTATTTAGTCAATATAAGAACTAATTATTTTTTGTTTCTAAAATTGGTTTTTATTTAATGATTTTCTTATAGTGTTTCTTTACTTTGTTATCAAATGAATGTTTTGGTTATTATTCTCGTCCAAATAACAAAGCAAGAAGCTTGTGAATAGAAGTTTGAAAAAAGTGCATTACTATAAATATGTTGGTTTCTGGTTACGGTTATAGCCATTATATAGCAGAGTCTGATGACAGACTGACCAGTCCAGGTAAATCAGTCAGGTCAAGGCTCTTTTAACATTGATTTGGAAAAAATAGAAGGTTTTAAAAAAGAAACTAAAGAAGCAAGAAAATGAGAAACCACAAAATGCAAAAGACATCACAAGAATTACTCATCTAACTACTATGAACATAGTTGCAATACCTTTAAACTCTCTTGCATCATTACATACAGAAGACCAGGTGTTTCTTTCTCAATCAATGGTTTTGTAGCTTCTGGAGTTAAATCTCGTGAGGTAAAGCCAGTCCCCCCTGGATTGGAAAAGCAAAAATAAAGCAGAAGTCAACTCAACAAAACTACAATTTTTTAAATACTTTAGGGAGGCTGACAGTTAGATAAAAATGCACCGAGAGTAATTATGAGATCCATTTGTTCAATGTCACTCCATCTTCTTAGAATGTCCTGAATCTTTGCCACATTATCTGGAACAACAGCACTTGCTACAACTCTTGCTCCTCCTAGCCTTTCTGATGAAGAATTAATAACAGAAACTGCCCTGGGACCACTGTTTATTTGTAAAGGGTCAGCACATTTTGATATCGACACCAATGTTTTAAAAAAACAACTGAACTGACTGATTGAACCAATTGAATCATGAACCAGACATGTCTCTGGACAAATTTATCTTTATTATATTAGCAAGTTCAATCACGGCTATAACCAATTGAACTAACCAAATCATGACATAGTGATTCCTCATAAAGTCAGGTAAGTTAAATTTAAATAACATTCTTATGGCATAGAAGGGACAAATACTACAAAAACTTCAGTTCTTTTAATGGATGCCAAAGCATTCATTCTATTCCAATATTTTGGCCAGGGGAAATCTAAAGGAACTTCACTTTATTTAGTACAGAAATTCATAGATAACAAAATCACAGGCCAAAGCTCTTAGTTCACTCGCAATTTTTCTTTTGGGTTCAACCTGAACCCAAGTGTTTCCAGCACAGAGGGATGCTATTTTTTAATCAAGTAGTAACATCAGACCTAGAACAACAGAGAAGGAGAAATGTCTAATGCCAAGGATGACTGAGAAAAAGCTTCCACTTTCCAATTATGTCCAGAGCAACTTGGCAGTCAAACCCTTTATTTCTAATTGTTATTGAACTGAATAAAAATTGGACATTGCCATTTTCTTTAATAGTGATTAGGGTGAATTTTAGTTCAAGGTTCCACAACTCCTTAACTCATTCACAAGGCAGTGAGCAAATAACAAATTAAGAAAGAGAATGAAGAAATAAACAAGACAACAGAAAAAATGTACAATCCTTAAATGCATAAAATACTATAAACCCCAATGAAGGATGTGTGAAAAATCAATAATATGAACCACAGCCAGACGTACTGCAGATAAGGTTATGCAGTCAACAGAACACACTTCTACACTATGACGGATCAATGCCCAAAACAGAAATTTTATCTTTAAACACTTAAAAGTTTGAGACTGTTGCAAGACACTCAGTAGATCTCATGCCCCTTTTGGCATTGACTAACATCAAGCTCGCTCTTTAGTTTTGCATCAACTTTGTGACCTCTTTCAAACAATGATTTAAAGAGGTGTATCTAGATGCCTTTCAACATTATCCAACTGGGAATATGATTTAACAATTAATACCTTTGTGCCCATATATATAAGAGCCTTTTAAGAAATTTCTCTTTCCCTTTTCACAAGGCATTCAGATTGTCTCCTGCATTAATTATTTGTTTAACTTAATTACTTTATAGTTTTTGTAGTCAATAAAGAATAGAAGTTATTCTCTCTCTTGTGCAGATGTGAAAATATGACCAGCACACATTAACCAACTAGGTGAAAAGAATGAGAAGATGAGCCCAATAATCTTAAGGGTAATTTCGAAAAGCAATATAAAATGTTAACAAATATAATGTCATTCGTTGGATAAAAAGTATGTGTGTGTTTATATAGCAACAGTGATGGTACTCCAACATTGGTTAATTTGACTCCTTCAACATGTGAATGTTGTGCATATGAGCATACTAAAAATCTACAGCATGTGAATGCTGATGCATATGAGCATACTAAAATCTAGCTTTAATAATAACAAATGCCACACTGCTCCATTATTTTCATATCTACAGAAAAAAAAATCTTTGGTTTGGAAGAGGATACTAGATGCACTCAATTAATGACAAAAAATTACTAGCTGACTTTGGCGATCAAGAACAAAGATTATGAATATGGCCAGCACCTCATTAACCTTTTTTATATATGATAGGTTTGGTATTGTATATAAGAGAAGAAATAATTGACAGCTGTATCTAAACTATATAAATAGTCGAGAAACAGAGTTGGGAGGGACTTTTTGGTTGGAGAAAAAAAAGAGGAACTGTATGTGTGTGGAGAGTGAGGTTCTCTCGAACAACCTCAGTGGGGTATTTTGTAATCATACTTGGTTCTGGGACGGTTCTACCAAATTGATAGGAACTGGATTAGAGAATTCTAATAAAGATTTGGCAGTATCAAGTCTATTAACTCTCTTTCTAACATCGGAATACTCAGTTTCTATCAATATAGTATTGTGTTGTAGCAATTTCAAAAATAAAAGGTGTGGTGTCACATTTCTTCTTTTGCAAGATTTCATTAGAAGTATCTAGAAGCTGCTTTATCTAGAAAGTAGAAAAACTTTTTTAGTCTAAAGCATTATTCATAAATTGATCAAATGCAGAAAAATCAATTAAAGGGCTCTCCTGATTCAAAAAACAAATACAGATAGGCCAAAAAAAGGTTTAATTTTGATCTTCAGATGTATGTCTGTCTCTTTGTTTGCATACACCTATCAAATATAATATGAATATCAATACCTTCTATCTGGGCCAGCCCCCATAGCAACTGTATCACTAACTGTAAGAATAGCCACTCTGACTTCAGCATCCCCTGAAGAATCAGTAGTTATTTTGTGTGATTTAATTCCTGGCAAAGAAAATGCCGCATCTGATGACATATGATTCTCATCAAAAGCCATGGATCTTAGGTCAGAAATTATGATAGCTGATACAGTGGTCCCTGCAGGAACTACTCTTCCTGTTGCTGGAAACTCCAACAAAGCATTAGCTGACTTCATACTTAGCAGTCGACTGCTTACCTGATGACCAGTGCTCTCAGCAACAAAACTGAGATTCATGGACAGCATAAAAATTTCATTCATTAAGAGAGAACAGATAAAAGATAACAGCCCCTCTGACCCTCCACATAACAACCTCCCTATATTAAATTAATAAAAACACACAATAGAGAGAACAGATCTGCATGTAGATTACAGATATGCAGTAGATTCAGCTAGACCCAGACCAAAACAAACAATTCATCATCGACTTACCCTGGATTGCCTGTTCCATCATTGTCAGTCCATATAACAGAAGCACGATGATATTCAGGTCTAAACGAATCTGTCTTTATGGGCTGATGAAGTCGAGCTTGTACCCTGCATAGAAAATAATTAAATGAATAAACTCAAAAGGCAAGCAAACCATCATAAAAACAAACTTTGGAATTAAGTAACCTCAAATGATGAGGATTTGTCCACCCTGCAAGGAGGCGTATTGCAGGGACCACAAAGAGATAGAAGCAAACTAAAGAACTGGCAGGATTTCCTGGTAGTCCAAAAGCTAGAATTTTACTTTCTGTTGACGGAAAGTCAATCTCTGCAAATGTAAATGGCTTGCCTGGTTTAATAAGCACCTGAAAGATGAAAAGAAAATCTAAATTAAGAAAACATGATTTACAAATTATACTCACCAGAGATTATACGGACTAGTAAGATTTCTACAACTACAACATACACATTGCATCCATGGCACAGATTAACAGGATGTCAGAACATTTTTAATTAATAGACAATCAAATAGAAGAATGGCATAACCTTGTCAAAATGTACTTTTCCTCGCTTTTCAAGCAAAGGCTTGATAAAATCCTTGTCTCCCATTGAAACACCTCCTGAAGTTATAAGAATATTAATTCCAGAAGCAAAAGCTTTATCCAAGATCCTTCCTAGACTTTCTTTGTCATCCTTAGCAATACCAAGGTCCAGAACTTTGCACTGAAGTTGTACTGCAGCTGCCAGGAGCATGGCACGATTAGAGTCCCTAATCTGCAAAGCAACTACATTAGCTTACATCCATTTTAATTACATTTACCCAGCAACTCTTGCGAATTATTGCACAAACCCAAATACATAGTCTACAAATAAGTAGTTGAATAATGTGGTAAAAAAAGTGCTGGGTTGCCCAACAAATCTTAAACACCATCTATGCAGCAGAGTAAGAAATTTACATCTATGCAGCAGAGTAATATGTTTAAGCCTCTGCCAGACTGAGAATTATAGGTCCATTATAATGCTCGGTTGAACCTTCTTTCTTCAACAAACTACTCATGCTAAAATCAAAGCAAGCAGCCTAATTAATGTTGGTATTGCCTATAGGTTGATTCAGATAAGACTTTAGTAATCTATTCCAAATATTATCACATTAATAATCCTTTAAGAAAATACCTGAAGCTGACATGCATTTTTAGTCAATTATAAGTTACAACCACTAGCTTCCATCCATATGATAGTTCTAATAACTGAAAACATTATTGTTATGCTAAACATTTTTCATACACTAGTCTCACTAGTCCTAGGATCCTAGCAGAACATAACAATACCTGACCACGACTCAGATGCCCAGTACTTGGCTCTACAAGCTCATCTCCAGTAGAAAGAACAGCAACTGTTGGAGCAGGATAAACCTGCACTTAAGCAATAATTCCCATCATTAAATGTATCAATACTCAATATTAGACAAAACATGTCAAAGTTCAGGAAGTATTAGCTAATACAGGGAGAAGCTTGCTTGGTTACAGAATCCAGGAACTCTCTAAAAGAATACCTTAACCATTGTCACACCAACCGTAGCAAGCAAACCAATTTCCGAAGCACCAAGCCTTTCTCCAGATGTCAACACCATTGCATCTTTCTCAATATCAAGTCCCTGTCAATGAATACCAAAATGCAGTGAACAAAACAGCTAATAAACTTCGATATTATACAGAACTTAAACTAGTAAACAACGAATCCGTGTCAAATTTGGCGACATTAAAAATGACACGCAATTTAAAACATAAACTCAACATTATGATCAGAGTTACAGCAGAGAAGCGACAAGAGCATACCACTGGACGTATATCATTCCCTTTGGTGGTTTGTACCAATATTCTGACTCGTTTAGTCCCATCTGAGGCATCGTTCACAACTTCCGTATTCTCAACCTGAACAACCGCATCAGCACCTTCAGGTATTGGTCCTAAATCAAGAGAGAGAGAAACGTGACAAAGAATATTAACCATAAATCAATAATCCATGATATAAATATATAAAGCTCTACTCCGATAAACTATACTGGAAGCATTAACAACAAGAGAAGAAGAAAAGACAAAATGAACTGAACTGAACTTCTCGTGCAAGCTAGTATCAATTTATCGACTTAACTTCCATTAAATTAACTTAAAACTCTAGAATATAACTTCTTCAGAAACTGAAATACAGTTGCGAGAGAAGCTAAACTTATTTTACATTTTTTTCTAGGAAAATGAAAACGGAAAAAGGCGAACCTCCGGTAGTAACGTAAGCGACAGTTCCAGGGGAGAGAGTGACGCCAAGAGCGTCGTCTCCAGCTCTAGACTCAGCAACGACTGGATATTCGCCGGGGCCATCGGCGGCGATCACCGCGTAACCGTCCTTGACGGAGGCGGCGTAGGGCGGGAGAGGATCGGGAGCGCGAACGTCTTGCGCGAGGACCTTGCCTAGGGCATCGTGAAGAGGCACAGTGAGTGGAGGAAGACGTTTAGAGACGTTAAGGATTGTTTGGATGGCGTGAGTGACGGAGATCATTGTTTGGTATAGTAGACTTACGGTGAACAGGGGACAGTGGTGTATTTGATGGAATAGAGTTTTATAGTTATCCACTTCTTGAATTGGATTAATTTGAAGGTTGGACTATGAGACATAGCAGCATTGAACAGTGTCCCTTGACGCCGCAAAAGGTCGCGCACGGACACACCACCACCCCTTTCATGACACCTTTGCTTCTGTACTGTAGTGTTTATCAGTATTTTTTATTTTTATTATAAAAAAACTTATTTTATTAAACTTATTTTATAGATTAAATCATTATTCGTATCAATGTTTTGGAATAAATACGAAATATTATATACTTACAGGAAACTTTAATAAGATTTACTAACAAAATAATTAGATACAGTTGACCCATTTTTATGCATTAAATGATTATTTTAGTTTTCTTTTATTGTTTTTTATTGTTTAAAAAATGAATGAAAAAAATAGAGAATAAAGTGATTTGAATTAAGAGAAATAAAATATAAATAAATGAAAAGTAAGATAATTCATTTATTTGTTAATAACTTATATTCCTTATTTTAATCTTATTCTTTAATTATTTTTACTACTTTAATATATTTTTTAAATTATTGTTATAGATACTGAAGAGGAAAAGCATTATTAAAAATTACAGTAATTGAATATTTCTTTTTAGTATACTTGTGAACTTTTCAGATACTTGAAGACCAGAATTATAAAAATATTTAATCCTTATCCATTTGATTTTAATTTTTTTAAGATATGAGCTAAGATTGTGAAATTTCAACGAGATATATTCATTATAATGGAATTAGTCGAATTCTTTCTTCATAAATGAAACATAGAATTAATAGTTTTCCTTTAAATTTAATATATATGTTAATTTAAGTTTTAATACAATACTATATATATTTTTAAACTAATATAATTATATTAATAGTTCCTAAATTGAAATTCAATAGTTATAAAATGTCTTATAATTTACAAAGTTAATTGTAAATTTGTAAAAGTAGTCTTCTAAAATAGAATTTCTCTTCTTTGCAGAATTATAAAATTATGATGAATAATTGTCAAAACATAAATATTAAAAACAAAATATTAAAATAAGGGAAAAATAAACATAAAATAATCAGATTTTAACATTAAAAAAATAAGAATAAGTTTAAATATCTCATGAATGTAAATATTTTTAATTTGTTGTTAAAAATTTTGGTTTTATTAAAAATATTTTTCTTCTTGTGTTTGATATTTAATATAAATGAAATGGATGGAACTATTATTTCTATCTTCTCCTTTGATCAATTTGTTTCTTCTTTTCTCAATATCCTCTGATTAATTGATTATTTTTTAATGAGTTGACTAACAAATTAAAAATAAAAATACTAAAAAATTATAATGTAAATTAATAAACAAGTAGAGGATAAATAGGCAGGTTGATAAAATTAACAGGAAGAATACGAAAATAAAAAAATACATCAAACACTTGATGAAACAAAAAATTATAATAAAAGTAACATTATTAAACTTAAATAATCTTATAATATATTGAGTATTTAGGAGGAATTTTGATAAAATTAAATAAGATTGGAATATAAATAATTAAAAAATAGTAAAATTGTAAATTTAATAAAAACTTAATAAATAAATCGAAATTAATATAAAAAATTAACATCTAATTAATATTAAATTAAACCATAAATACAATATGAGAAAAAAATATATGTTCTTAAAATAATTTTTCTATTAGTTAATTGTTTTACATCTTTAATGTTTTACTTTTGATAATTTGTGTTTTGTCATAAAATCGGCTCATGTTAGGATAATATATTATGGATGGTCCGATAACGGTCCGATAGCGGGTGGTCTGATAAGGTCAATAAACACTCGCTAGTATAAGTTTGAAATGGTTCTAATACCATATTACGAAGTGGACTTTAAGCTTAAGTTAACACCATAAAACCGACTCATGAAATGAGATTTGCACTCAATTATATACAATGAAATAAAATACTAATTTTGGCAACTATTGGACTCAAAAAAAAATTTCTTCTATCCATGTGATGATGACTCCACTTTTAAATAAAAATTTGAATTTTAAATATTAAATATTAAGATTTTTTAATTTACTTTTTTTTTCAATAGAATTAAAGAAAAAAACATGAATTCATAAGTTAGAAACTAAAAGACAAAAGTAATAAATAAATTATTATATTGACAGAATTTATTATTTTAATAAATTAATTATTAAAAATTGATTATTTTATTTATTCAAAGACTTTATTAAACATTATTCTCTTTATTGACTTTATTGGACTATGTCTCTGCGGTTTCATTTTCCTTGCCTATTTTTACTCTAAGTTGTAAAATTTGTTTACAGCATTCCATTTTTATCTGTTCCCACCTCATTCCTATATTCACTTTCTACCAACCATCATTATAATGTTTCTCATCGCACAGATTCTTTTGCTGGGATTTGATTTACACATATATTATTCTATCGCACAACGAAGAAATATTATATTGCAATTTGGCAAATGAGTGGAAATGTGGACTTAAATGACTGGAAGGTTCACTAGAACTATTCATTATGGACGAAAAAGCAATGGAAAAATATAAAACAATAACTCCTGAACAATAAAATAGATCAATGCATAATCCAAATGTGTTGTCCTCCTCACAGAATTTATTACCATTTTTCATTTTTTTTCTTAAACAATTGTAAAACGGCAACAATAAAACAGATCAATTTTGGGTTGATTTCCACATTGAATCTAATTACAGCAAAATAAGATGAAGTAACGTGTTAATATATATATATATATATATATATATATATATATATATATATATATTGTTTATGGAGAGTTAAATTTGAAGAGGAGAATCTAATTACAGTAAAATGAAGAAAAGACAATGACACTTGACAAATATTTTAAGCAAAGATAGATGGCACAACATAGTGTGTTTGTCTTCACAGAGGATGAGAAGAGAACGTATATATCTACGTACCTCGCAAAATTGTAACACTTTTCCAAAATTGCAATCCTTTTTCCCTTGCTTATATCACGAACTTTTACAGCAAACCATGTTGGAGAAAGCCATTCAGTATGTGAAGTACCTCAAAACTCATATTTGGCTCCACCAAACCATGATCAATTTCTTTGATGATATCGCATTCTCCTATGTACCTTAGTGATTGCTACTTCCCTTCTCCTATGTACCTTAATTGATGGAACTCATGATTTTTCAGTTGATCAGACAAGTTAAAATTTCTTATAAAAGACTTACCTCAAGTGGTGGAACTTCAAGCTCTCACAATATAAGTTCCCAAGCTCCCTCAAACAACTGAAATAAAAAAACACGGTGTTGAGAATCATTCTAGAATCTTTAGGGCTAGATCTTCAAAATAAAATTACACAACACACACCTCAACCAATATAACGAAAAAAAGAAAGAAATCGAGATGGGGCAAAACCTAGGGTTGAGTCTTCAACTCGCAGAGACTGAAAAAGGAAAGAAATGTGAAACTCATGGTTGCATGTTCTCACGGTCGCTCCTCAGGTCATGTTCTCAAGTCGCATTGCTCAACAGCAGCTAGGTCGCATTCTCAGGTCGAACTGTTCAATAGCTAGGTCGCGTTCTCAGGTCGCACTGCTCAACAGCTAGGGCACGTTCTCAACGTACATTCTCTGGTCGCGTTTTCAACTTAAACCCAAGCTTTGAAAAGTTTTCACTTTTTTCTCCACACACCGACGCCATTTTCAAATAAATAAAAGATTAATTATTTGCATAGGCTGAACCTTAACAATTTTGTTATTTATTTAAATTTAATTTCAAAATGCATAGTGTGAGCTTAATCTTCAAACTTTAAATTTTTATTATTATTTATATTTTCAACAGTGACCATTTGACCACACAACCCTTTTTCTTATTTTTTTTAAAAAAATTACGTGAGTATAACTCACTTTATTTGATTTTTTAATAATGAAGGTTTAGTTCACACTATTTAGTGTCCACAGGGCCTTCACTTTTTTTCAGCTAATTCTACATTTTGCCGTAATAGGATAAAATGGAAAAACATTAAAAAAAATGTTTTAAAGAGGAATCATCTTACCTTTAAAGATGAATGATATAGATAATAAAGATAAATCTCACTTTAAAGAGAAAACCTCGAGAAAAAAAGTTTATTCATTTATCTACAGTCATCATCAGTGCCTTCGATTTCATTGTCATCACTCTGATTTGCGGACACTTGTGAAGGCATTGTTGGTCGATAATACTGCATAAATGACATTGGATTGTAGGCAGATGGGGGGGTCATGGTAGAGGTTGCAAAGGAATTTGACGGGTCAACAAACAATTGTTGTTGAGATAGAAATGTTGAGTAGTTGAAAGGTGGTTGATGGAATGATGATTGAAATGACATGTGAGATTGATCCCTATATCCGAACAACTGGGTCGGTTGAACACCTGGTGGACGAAAAGATTGTTGTTCAAATGATTGAACTTGAGAAGAAGACCCGACATGATGTTGATAGTGA
>Ga0123342_1004653_pt1 | contig 20706 bp, 8 predicted proteins | sample Turbeawhitnodule_FD_89960 | JGI IMG/M metagenome (GOLD analysis project Ga0123342, IMG submission 89960) | Root nodule microbial communities of legume samples collected from Mexico - Turtle bean Mexico white nodule | ecosystem: Host-associated > Plants > Roots > Nodule | place: Mexico: Nepantla...
ACACAAACATACATCACCACTGCCTTAAAGAATGGTGGAAAACACATTTATTTTGCTTCGTACATCCATGAGTAAGTTCTTATTTATTAAATAAGTTTTAATAAATTATTGAAATAAGAGAAAGTAATTAACTGATTTGTTATACAGGCGTCATTGGCAACTATTGATCATATCTATTCAAGATCATACCGTTGCATGGTTTTGCTTCTTGCATAAAAAACCCCCTACCTATTTTAAAAACATTATAGATAGGTACAACAGTTTCATTTAACATTTATTATTACTTATACATTATATAATGTTATGTATTATGAAATCTTATTATTTTAGTGCTTACTCTGAATATAATATGTTGTGTGGGAGGAGAACTTCAAACGCACAAAAACTCACTTAGATGTACCTTAAGGTATTTAAAGTATATTTGTTCACTCAGTTTAATGTGTTTCACTCATTCATTTAATACATTTATTTTCACATGCAGTCCAACAGGCACTCTAGAAATTATGAGTGCGGTTATTATGTTATGCAGTGGATGTTGACTATTTTGCAAGCTGAAATTAAGAAAGGTTGGGATAAGGTAATACCTCAATACAATAAACACTTTAAAATTTGGGATTTATTATTCATGCACTAATTCAAAAAATTTCAAATGTCACAGTTGTTCAACGACCAACACCCGCTAGATTCAGAAACATTGGAGTATGTGAGAACTACATGGTCAAAGTATTTGTAACCATGTATAACACCCTAGATTAGATAAATCATTAGAATGACAAACTTTTTCATATATTAGCAAAACTTTTTTGTATAATGTTATAATTTGTTGTATGTAATTTTTATATTTAAATTATGATTTTAAATGTTTTGATTTTTTGGAATTGAAAATTTTATACAGGTTTGAGATTTTTAATTATTTTTTTTTCAATACCTACATATAACGACAGTTCCATTGGAACTGTCTTTAAAAGAACCTACTTACAACGACGGTTCCATTGGAACCGTCTTTAAAAAGAACCTACTTACAACGACGGATCCTGTGGGAACCGTCTTTAAAAGTCCCTTAATTTTTTTTTTAAAAAAAATTAGAAGTCACTTTTAACGACCTACAACCGTCTTTATAAGTCTTAGTTTTAACGACGGTTCTTCAACCGTCTTGAAAAACCCTTTTTAACGACGCCCGTAATAACGACGGTTCTGGAACCGTCTTTAAATGTTGATTTTAACCGTCGTTAATCTACCTTTTTGTAATAGTGATTGAAGGAACTGGGTGTTTGTAGACAGAGAAGGAGCTGGGAAACACATTGTAGCAGGAGCTAAGAAGGTGCTCATCAGATCCATCACATTGAAATGTCTTTCAAAACATTTCGGTCAAATTCATTCCTCATCCATCACATTTTAATGTCTTTCAAACCAAAACAACTAAACTCTCACCTCAATTTGATAACCACTATTTTGTACATCTTTCTCTCTTTTTCTTTACAATTAGAATGTTTACTCTCTCTAATAATAATACCTTTAAAAACAAGTCTTCAAAGTGATTATATAGTTGTCTTAAACATCATTTTCTTTATATTAGAATGACTTTGCATGCTATATTAGAGAATTAAGTGAAAGTCTACATGCTATATTAGATATTTTTAATTATTTAGTGTTCCATGTGTTGTGCAATATAATGATTTGGTACACTTGTTTGATTACTTGTTGAGTCCTTGTTCTACAATGGAAAACTTTATTAGTTTCAAATTGTTATTTATGCCTTTATTTGAGTTAGTCGGGGATATTTAGTATTTCTTTTTCTAAATATGAGACTAGATATATTTGAATAAAATTGTCATTTTCTCTGTCTCCTTTGTTTTTTTTTTCAATTAATATTGTTGTTAGCACTTCCTTTTTCTTTTTCAGATGCGATTGTTCATTTATTGGTATATAATTTCATTAATTAAAATTCAATAGATTTCAAATTGATTCCTTTGGTATTGCTAAAAGTGAAATTGATAATCGGACTAACATTCTTGATCTAGCTTCAGCTTTTGGTTTGTTCTTGAAAAAGAGTCATTGTCTTGCAGGCATTTCTTAAGTTGGGAGGATTATTAATTCTTTTCGACACAGGAGTTGTACTATATGCATTCAAAATTGCGAGGGGTTAAGAGTTTATCATATGTTCTCATTTTGGTTTGGAATTATGAATAGACTTTTGAAGTTTCATAATTTGTTATGATATAGATATTGTAATTGTGGTCCAGGCTCAGACTCTTTTTAAGGAGGTCAAGAAGTACAATTGAATTACTAAATAATGTTGGGACGCTTCAGTTTTTGAAAGGATTCAAGCTTGATTTTTTTTTAGTTGTAACTTATATGTTGTTCATTTTTCTCAACATAACAATGGTTGGATAGTTGAATTTAGAAATGGAAAATATTCACTTTATTATTCAATAATGAGAATATAATGCTACTATTAGGACTATTTAACAATATTGTTTGAGAGAATGTAGTTCGTAGGTTCTGCATATCATCCATATGCACAGACTTTGGTTTATTTTGAATAAACTTCTCCAGTTTTTTGTTTTTATATTAACTTGTTCAAAAGCTTTTTTTAATTTTTTTTTGCGTAAGGTAGTCTTAAGCTTATTAAAAATCTTAGTGCATTTTTCTTTTTATTTTTTTTCTCTTGTAAGTGTTTACAAAAAAATTTATTCAAACAAACCTTTAGTAAAGACTATTTCCTTTCCTAGGCGGCTAATATTAATTGAGTGCAACTACTTAGACACACAAATAGCCATATATGTATTCATATCTGGATTAAAATTCTAGTCAATGTAGAATAGGTTCCATTTTAGATATAAGTAAATCTGCATTAGCTAAAAAAAAACATTATCTAAGTTTTTTTAAATGATAGCTTTGTTTATTTTCATAAATTTTGTTTGATAAAAGTTATCAATATAATAAATTTACTTGTCACTAAATGGATCTTAATGAATAAGATAAAATATGTATTTCTTATATCAATATAAATATTTGGTATTAATATGAAATTGTACCGACCCGTCCTCTGGCGTTGACCAAAGTCAACACTTGGTGGGACCCATCAGGGGCACAATGGGATGAGAAGGGAGACGGCCAGGTCTCGGGCATTGACCAGACCCCGGGCGTTGATCGGCCTCGGGAGTTGACTGGCCTCGGGAGTTGACCGGCCTCGGGCGTTGACTGGGTTCGGACCAAGAAGTGCTTACAGTTGGGTGGTGCCACCCCCCAATACCCACGGGTAGGAGTGACCATGGAGGGGGCGGCCAGGTAGGAGGTGGCACGGTAGGGGCGTGGAGGCCTCGGGCCTCGGTACCTCAGAAGAGTAATAATAGAAGAGGAAGGTGGCTCCAAAGCCATACTCCCAGTACCAATAGGGAGAGACCCGACTTGCGAAGTACCTATGCATGAGGCATGGGGACGCGGCAGTACGCGCCACCTCTAAAGAACCACTGGGACAGATACGACCCAGGAGAGGACCACGTCCCAGGGGGTAATCTGCATACATGGTACGTAAGAAGGGCAGAAATACTCTTAAGGCGAGTGACTAGAAGCTGGGGCGCATGAGTTGGCACCCAGGTAGTCACCCCCCGCGCAAGATGCACTTCGAGAAGGGGAACTTACACACTAGGATTTCCCTAAGTTGCGTTACAGTGTCGTAAGGCCACCCGCGTAGAGTTACACTTAAGTTAGAAAGAGACACGTGGCAGAAGCACTGACAAGGTATAAAAGCTCTCGTTGTCAGGAGTTTAAGGTACGTTCTATTCATTTGACGCTTACACACTGTACGCACGAGTGACTTGAGAATGAGAGAGAAATCAGTTAGAATTCAGTTATGCATCTTCTGAACACTGAGTCTATGGTGTTCTGATACGGAGGTGCACGGTGTTTTCTGCCAGTACTGACTTTAGTGTCGGAGTGCAAACGGCCGCGAGGGCGCCCTTTGTTCTCTCTGTTTCAGGTGTTCACGACGGCGAAGGGTGGAGATTTGGAGCAAAGATGAAGGAGTCCTTGATACGCAGCTGGAAGCTACGCACGAAGAACAATCAAGTCAACCGGCAGGAACAAAAATTATACCTATATTGTATTATGAAACCTTGGAAAGTAAATAAAAAAAAGTTGAAGGGTAGTAATGTATTAATGTTAGGTGGTAGAAGAAAAACAAAGGATCTAAGAAAATCTTTGAACTATTTTAGTTCAACATTTTTATTATTTATCACCTACTTTTTTTATATATACACCTCCTAAAAGTAATGGGGTTTTCAAACCGCCAAAAATAACGGGGGTTTCAAAATCGTCGAGAATAGCAGGGGTTTCAAAACCTTCGAAAAGTGATTATTTTCCAGAGGTTTGTAGAAATTGCGGTAATCACTTAGCGATGCTGGATCTTCCAGGGAAAAAGCAAACAACGAGTAATGCACTTAAAGAGGGTTAAAACCACCGGTAACACCAAATATAACCTCCGTTAAAATTATTTTCTTTTGAAGTGATATTAGCTAAGAAAAATCATGAATTATGTGAGGCTTGAACTTTGGAGCCCGTAGGTGAGTCATTGTTAATATAAGTTTACTTTCACCACATATACATAGACTCACCAAATAATATAAATGACCAGAGAATTAAGGTTGGCATACTACATATACTTAAAGTTTATTTAGTTTTTTTCATAGGATCAAAATTCAAATCCAAATAATTTGTTTATGCTATACAACATTATATTTGTTCACCTTTAATATTTTTTGTCTGTTTAATTAGTGGAAAGAAAACAAAATCACACTAGATTTCTTGTTTACTACTATGAAAGTTGTAGAAATATGGCCATATTTCAAAGAGATGCAATTTGTTATCATATTTTTGGGAACCATTCTATTGTTTGAATATGTCTTTATGATCCTCTCATTTTCTTAACTTCAAATTATTTATTTCAAGTCCCAGATCTTGGAAATGATGCTCCATCACTTAATCAAGTAATAGGATCAAGTGTTGGAAGCAAAACTAACGAAGGAAGATGAGGAAGCAAAACTGATTAAGGATATGGGATGAAGATCTTGAAATAGTTGTAATAGTCTATTATGATATTTAAAAATATTGTGTGTTTTCCTTGGTGTACTTTTGAACAATTATGTATCAATTTAATTCTATTTTTCAATGCAATGAATAAATGTTTATAACTTTCTATAGTATTTAATTTTTTCATTATGAAAACATATTTAATTAAATGGTATTATAATTAAATATGTTTAGTTAAATAAATTTATTAAATGACGAGATTATAAAAACTAGTGGTTAAATCCCATTTATTTAGTATTCAAATTATATTAATATTTACAATTTTATTATAATATTGACAGTTAAAAACGTTACATTATACGGTATATAATGGCATTTACATGCGTTGTGTTTTGCGTTGAAATCATTTTTAATGAAATAAATTGCAACAATTTTGACTGACATTAATTACATACAAAAACAATCACTTTATACAAAACACAAAGTGGTGAGGGTTGCGGTGGCTCGCATAAGATCACCATATTAAACTTTGTGGCGAGTGGTTCTATGGCAGTATGAGGAACCGCCACACGTATATATTGTGACATTTATAAATGTCACTTTATACGAAAATAACCATCACTACATACACGGTTTTTTGTAGTGATTCCCCATTGAGTTCTGACGTTCTGATCAATAAAAGTTTCGTTTTAGAATTATCTATTATAGTTGTTTTAATCTTCTGATCTCTTGGAAAACTGATTTTGTGAGAGACTGTACTTGAACGCATAATTAAGAGTCTTGGGCGCATGATTCAAGAGAGAGAAGAGAAACATCCTATGATTACACCCATGAATAAGAGTGGGGTATTGAATGTTGAACATAGGCTTTGATGTCTCCAAATCCATGAAGATTGGTTGAAGGCTTTGTTGATGCTTATGTGTGTGAGTTTTGGGTAGTTTGAATTTCTAATCCACTCGTAGAATTGATCCAAGGTTGTTTGATTTTAATCCTTTTGAAAAATATGTGTTTTCAAAGAGAAACAGAAAAATAACCAGTTGTTTTATTGTTTCAACTAGTTGTTTTACACTTAGTGTTTTTGAAAGGATTTGAAACTGGTTTGACTTTGATTGACTTTGCTGTCAAACCAATTCAACTAGTTGTTTCGATAAAACAATCGATTGTTTTTTGAAAATCCTTAACAAAATTCAGTTTAACTGATTTAATCAGTTTTGTTTGTTTTAAAACTAATTTGGCTTTTGCATTAAATGTTTTTAACAATTGATTGGAGTATAAATAAGTGGTTATATGCTCCTGGTTGTTATGGATTCAAAGTAACACTTTCAAAATCATTTTTTCCAAAATTGCTTCAAACTTTGGATATTTTCTAAGAGTGGAATAGGATTGGGTCTTGTATTTTGAACTTTGATCCTTTGATTTACCCATGTGTATTCTATTCCCTTCTTCCTTGATAATTGTATTTTTGTACCGGTGTTGCCAAGAAGTGTTGTATGTTCTTGAGGGGATCCAGATCAACATTCTTGGTGTGGTTTTTGACAAGGAGTGGCCTGTGTTCTTGAGGGGTTCAGGATCATCACTCTTGGTGTGTGTAGCTTGTAATCTAGGGTTGATTACATAGTATATTCTCAGTGGTTTCTGAGGACTGAATGTAGCTCAGGTGTTAAGTGAACCAGTATAAACATTTTGTGTGAATCTTTCTATCCTTACACTCTTTAAACTGCTTTAACTTTGTTTTTATAAACTACTGGTAAAAGCAACTGATTGTTTCGTAAAAACAACAGGTTGATTTTCTGCATCAAGCAACAGTTTTTTATTTTGCTGGACAGATTTTCCATTGATTAATTATTCATAGCTTTTCACTCTACCTTCAATACTTGCGAAAATATTTAAAAAACAATTCACCCCCCTCTTGTTTTAGCCCTATAATTCTAAAATTGAATACATAAGTAGACACATGTTTTGCTGATAAGATTCGGTTGAATTGGATTAATGCATGTTTGATTTAGTTTAACCCTGTGTGAGAATTGAAGGGTCATAATCTTTAGATAACATGTGAGGAACTCATTGGGAAGGAACTTGCGAGTCAACCTACATTCTCTACTATTTTAAATTCATCTTTTATATTTTTCCTGCTTAATAATCACATCCCCTTTCCTTTACTATTATTGCTAATTTTCATTGCTTGCAAATGTGTTTTGCATTTTTCTCAATGAACTCATTATTGGATTCATTGGGAGACGACTTGGGGTCATCTGACCTTGTCTATATTATCATCTCTTTAGTGTTAGACAATTTATCACCTCATTAGATGGTTTACGCTGGAATCTTTTAATTTGATTGCTAAACGACAACCATCAACCATTTGAGTATGTTTGAGCAAATCTGTGGGGTCCAAAACAAACTCATAATCTTAGAGGAGGGTCTTACTTTTCACTATTATGTTTCTCGATGAAGGTGTGGATATACATCTTGAAAAGTAAAGTTTAAACTTTTTTTAAGGTTTAAGGAGCAGTACACCGTGGTTATAATTCAACAAATAACCAAATTGAGAGTGCTTAATACTAAAATATTAAAATTTATTTTATATAATTTAAGTGAATTTTGTAGGAATGAAATGATAAAAGGGCATAAGTCAATTACAAATACTTCTAAGTAAAATGACCTTGCTTAAAGGATGAATAAAACCATTTTTGTAGCTAGTGAGATGCATGCTACTAGGAGATGGTTTGCCTAAGCAATTTTGGGGGTGAAACTGCAAATATTGTTGTCTATCTAAAAAATATATGTCCATCACTTACCTGAATTTCAAGACTCCTATGAAGGTGTGGAATGGAAGACCGAAAAATTATTTTGACACATTGACATTTGCAGATGTTAAGAAAGATAAGTTGGAAGCTTAGGCAGAGAAGTGTATCTTCATGGAATACACTAAAGGACTAAATGCCTATAATTAAGATTTCAAGGTTAGAACTTGAGAATAAAAATGTTTCATAAGCAAGGATGTCATATGCAATGAGACATGAATGAGGAAGATGTGTGAGAATCTAGAGAAGAACAAGGAGAAAACACAATTTGAGGTGGAATATCTTGAATTTTTAGATTAGACTGTATAGAGGGGTCAGACTGTGCATCGGGTAACGAGTGCCAATCATCAACTTCTCAGTCTTAGAGGTCAGAACATGTCAACTTTGACTTCAATCATTAGCATACACATGATAGTGAAAGGAGAAAGATTAAATGAAGATAAATTTTTGGGTATGACAATCTCATTTGTTATGCTTTTAGTACAACTGTAGAGGTAAACAATTTAGAACCAAGAAACTTTAGGGGGATATAGAAGAGTATAGAAGGCCAATAATGGTATCATGCTATCGAGGAAGAGCTTGAATCTGTTAAGAAGAATGAGTGTTAAAGAAAAGGAAGAACTACTAGGTATGGAGAAGGAAAGATTCTATTGAAGACTAGTGGCGAAAGGCTTTTCACAAGTAGACATAATTAATTATAATGACATTATCTCACCTAGTAAAACACTATTGGATAAGGATTTTAGTGTCAAATATAAATTAATCTAATATGGAGTTTGAGTAATTGGATGTAAAGACAACTTTCTTACGTGAAGAATTGGAGGAGAATGTCTACATACAATAACTTAAGAGGATTTTTGAGGATGAGGAAATGTCTAGAGGATTTTTGAGGATGAGGAAAAGTACATCTCTTGAAAAAAAAATGATATACGGCTTGAAATAAATTCCATGCAAGTAGTATAAGAAATTCAACTATTTCTTGCGAAGGATGTAGTTTACGATAAATGTATTTACATTTAAAAAAAAGAATAAATATGTGTGTTTTTCTTACTCGGATACTTATACAATATTTTTATAGCCAAATGGTATAACGATAAAATTAGAAGGCTAAAAAGAAAATTAAGGTTTGAATTTAAGATTAAATATCTTGGATCTATGAGGGGTATATGATGTATATACGCAGGCATCTAATGACAGGGGAGTCGTGTTTATCTCAGGAAGGCTACTTGAATAAGCTTGTGCAAATGTTTAGGATTTATTAATATAAACAATTGGGTACATCTTTGGAGCATCACATAAAACTCTATGTTACCCAAGCTCTTATCTTGAAGAAGAAAAGAGGGAGAGGAAGACTATTCCATATGCTAGTGAGTAGGGAGTATCATGTATGAGATGATTTGTAGCAAACTAGATTTCACTTATGTTGTTAGTGTTGCTAGAAAGTTTATGGTCAATCTTGGATGTGGTTATTTGGGAGTAGGGATGGCAATGCGGACAGGTTATGCGGGCCACCCTACTACTTGCTATAAAACAAGTGCATGATGAGTTGGACATTTAAGCCTGTTAACTTCGTGTAAGGCACAACCCACATGGGCCAAGTGCCGGTCGGCGTGCCCCACCTAACAATTTGCATTAATATTTTTTTTTAATCTTTTATTGTTCTAAATTATTTGTTGTGTTTAAATATGACTAAATATTTTTCATTCATTATTTTTTTAATCAATATGATATATTTACAAGTACAACTCTAAATTTGATTTTATAGTCTATTTTAATATTTTTTTCATAGTATTCTTCCTTATTTACTTGTAGTAAATAATTAATATTTGACTTTTTCTTTTAAGTGTTATAGTTGCAGTGAATCTTCATTTTTATAAGATACTCAAATTCGGAATTACAATATTAGGAAGGACTTTGTTGGTATTTTTTCAACTTGTTTCAAAATTTATGTGAGTTGAACCGCAAATTCGAAATTATGTGGAATAATCAAACCTATGAATCTGCAAGTCTTATACGGATCAACCAACCCGACTTGTTTTTTACGAGCCAAATGCAGGACATGCCAAGAAAGGTGCAAGGTGGCATCGTGTTGCTACTCTTATTGGGGGAAACTTTAAAGTGACTGTTGTGATATTTGATAAAATAATATCATTTAGTCTAGTGTATGAACAGTCAAGTTACCGAGAGGCTTATAGATGATGGATATGAGAAAGTCACTCTCTAGGGACGTTAAGATATTTGATAATATAATATCATTTAGTTTTGTGTATAAGCCATTGACTTGGTAGGGAAGTTACCAAAGGGCCTCTAGATGCAAATTATGTAGGGAATGTAAATATGAGAAAGTCACTTTCTAGGTATATGTGTTTGCAACATTACAATTTATCTTAAGGAAAATTTACAATTTTTGTACTATATTATGTTCATAAATGGGATAATTCTATAGTTGAAAGGGATGATATGAGACTTGGTTATTGTACAAAATCATATGATAATTCTTCATGAGAGATATAGTTAAATGTAAGGAGATCAAAATTGAAAGGATAACTTCTAAAGATAATCCTATAAATGTTTTACAAAATCTTTACTATGATCTAAATTTAAACATTATTTGAGGTTAACCTGTAACAATTTAAAGTCATGAATAGAGCTTTGAAGATGACTTTAAATCATAATTGGATAAAAACATAAAAGTTATCATAAACATGTTGAAATTAAAACCAAAAAAATAGTAGAATTCATTATGATAAAAAAAAGTTAAATATAGCTAATTTAACTTTAGAATCTACGCAATTATTTAAAGTTTATAATTGAATAATTGATAAGTTTGAAAACAATACTAACATGACAATTTGCAATGTCCAATGAATAATTTTAAGTCTACATATTCTTATAATGGTAGCAAATAATGTAACTAATTTGGATGTATATTGTCACTTAAGTTAGAGTGAATTGTAACTTACAACCTTTGATTGTAGGAGAGCATTTAGTCGTTAATGGGAAGCATTGAAATTAGCTGAGATTGCTTAAAAATAAGTATAGTCCCATTTTATTAAATCTTTGTTCTTCTGGTACTTATTTTCTATAAAACTTGTTTTCTTTTTGTAAATTATAAGTTATTTTAGTTTTATCTTAAATTTGATTTAAAATTTAAATGAATTTAAAAATATGAAAATAATCTAATTAACAATTACTAAACACTAAGTTAATAACAATGGTTATAAATTTCTTTGTCGATAGTAGTGACTAAACTATAGAGGAAGGAGGTGTCTCAATAATTTCTTTAACATGTGATGTGACATTAGATGGACCAATTGTTATACTTTTATCTGTTGGACTATATTTCCTAAGAACCCTACCTTTGTTTACGTTCCACCATTTTTCTGCTTGATTTTCAGTGAACCTTCTTTTACTGCATCCAAATAATTGAAAAAAAAAAACAGTAAAAGGAAAAATGTTAAAGAAAAAAGACAAAAACAAAATATATTGGAGACAAAAAACAAAATAAAACATCAATAATTATTTTCTTTTATATGATCAATTGCATTATTTAAATAGTGTCAACATGTTATCTAAAACTATCATCTTCTAGTAATTTAACGTTTAATAGTTTTATCTAATTTAATAGTGAATTAGACTAAACATTACTTATTAAATCTAAGAAAATAATTGTGCAATGGAGTTTTCTATTTTACCTTTTTTCTCTTAATTTAACAAAATAAATGCTTGTCTTAATTATTTAAAAACTAAATAATACATAAAGGTAACATAGAAAAAATAATAATAAATAACTTTGAACAATTTCTTCAGAACTCAAACTGATAAAAAAAATTAAAATAAAGTAATCAAATGATCAAAAACATTGATAAAATAAGTTCCATCCAAGGTAATAATAATCAAAGTTTCAATTTTAACATGGAAATAATCAAATGAAAACATTGATAAAAGAAATGGAGTAAACATGTTCCATCCAAGGTAATAATAATCAAAGTTTCTCCATCTTAAATGTATATTACCCAGAAATATAAAAAAAAAAATAGACAACTTAAATTTCCATTTGCGTGTTACCAATTGAAACCATATATATGGCAAAAGGTATATATATTTTATGTGCATAATCATCCCTAATTGAATTTTAGAAAAATATTCCTATATTGAGATCAATATACAACTAATTTTATGAAATTTAGGGACTCTTTTGAAAAAGTATATACCAAAACCAAACTGAAATAAAAATTGAAAGATGTAACTTACCTGAATTTAACTCGTTTAAATTTTTTGGTACCATCAGACTGTAACATGAGAATCACATAAACTCCACGATCAAATTTTTCAATAACTTGTACTTCTCCCTGTTTTCCGTGTCGTGAAGATCTTGAACCCTTGTTGGAGTTTTCTGAAGGCATTGTTTTACCAATAGTAGAAGCATACGACCCAATACAATTTTGAAAGACATGTTCTTGTTCCTGAGATTCATCAACTCCTGCAACCTTAACATTCTCCTCTACTCTATTATCATCTGACATTTCAGAAACATCACTAGCTGAGGAAATTGAACGAGGTGCATTTTGGTGTTCAATTTCTGACTTTGTTGGTTCATCACTTTCTCTGAGAGAGTTTCCTCTATCTTCACAATGGTTAACTTCTATGGCATGAACCCTTTCATCTAGTTCGTGTTCATGCATGTTGGAAGTGCTGGTATCTGAAGTAGGTTTATTTTGTTGTATAGAGTTCAACTTTGATTTATTTCTTTCTTCATCATGATCCACATTTTGTTGCTTAGGCTCTAAGTTTGATCTTTTACTTTTTTCAAGTTCATCTTCACTAGGTTTGGCTTCTGTAGCATCCACATTTTCTTCAGCTTGTAATTTGGAAGAGTCATTATTTGAGGGAGGTATATCAGATGCAATTTTTGCCTTAATCTCCAACTTTGGTGATGAACATATTTCAGATTCTGAAGTTTTTTTAAGAAAATCTTTAACTCGAATAAGTACATTTCTCAAATTCCGACTTTCTGAAATTTCTCTAGGCAAATTGTCAGTCATTTCCTTCATCTAAACAAAACCAAAGACAAGAAATTTAGATAACTTCATTGAACAATAATAAATATTAATTTATATTTTTTTTCATTTGATATTTTCCTGTCATAAACAGGCTGTGTATAGAAGTTTTGGGACCAAAGCTTTCATGAAAATTTAATATAATAATATGAATTATCAATTCATATTTCAAGCCTTTTAACCTGGAAAATAACTCATCAAACTTTTATATTATAAAAATGGATTACAAGAATTATGTCATTGCTACAGACATTAAACTTTTATTTATAATCTAAAGAAAAATAAAAATATACGAGGAAATATGAAAATATTCTTGACATTATTTTCCTTCATATTAAACCTATTATCATTACTTTATTCCTTACATTATATTTTCTTAAAATATTAATAATAGGAGTGACAATGCGAACTGTCCCACCCAACCTTAGGAATGCGGGCTCATTTCACTCTTCCGCCTTGCATAAGAAGTAACCCGCGGGCTAGTTCACATAAGAATTTTTTTTATTAAAAAAATAAAATTTCATTAATTATAAAAAAAAAACTTATTCCTACTACTGAAAAATTAAAATTTTATCCGTGTTTCCATTTAATTAAGATAAAAATATAAATTCAAGTACATGAGGGTTGTTAGAAGGCTTGATTAAAAATAATTAAAGTTTTATTTTGCATCTATTTTTTCCTATATATGTATGTAAATGTATAAGAGTATCTTATCAAAGTTTTTTTACAAAATATTTTAATGAAGATGACTAATTTTTTAACTACCCTATTGAAATCTTTCATTTATATTATTTTTTATTAACAAATTTTAAATATAAGACTTTACTTAAAACTAAATCCACTATCACTCTTAATACTAACTCCTTTAGATGATTAAAATAAAACATTCATTTTTTTAGTACATTAAATTCAATATTTTTAATACAAGCAAACAATAATTTATATTCAAACTATTTGCCTTTAGTTTAGTAGTAACAAAATATATATATGATATATATATATATATATATATATTAACCTTGTCCCACTATATATATTATTTATTCATTTTATATATGCTAATAAAATTGACCTATGATCCTAAAATATAGAATGTAGATACCTGAAACACAGTAGATTCAACAAATTCTTTTGTTACTCTGTGATTAGAAGATTCCACTGCAGCAAGGGCAAAAGCTTCCGTAGCCTTTTTGTTAAGCCTCTTGATTTCCAGATCTTGCATGTCACTTTTTTCCCTTAAACTTTGAATCTAAAGAGAGAATATTCTAAACTTGTTAGTAAGGACAAAGTACATTTTTCCAACAACAAAGGGCACGATTTATAGTATTTACAACAATATTGAAGTTACCTGTTTCTGTAACTTTGAAACTTCTTGATTCAAAATAGTATTTGACCTTCTTAAATTTTCGTTAAGACTTCCTAAAAATCTAGAACTGGCAGGACGAGGAGCGATTTGTCTCACTGTGTTTGTGAATACGGGTCCCGAAAGGGTATGTGAGGTCGGAGTTCGCGGCGGAGTTTGTGGCGGAGTTTGTGGCGGACTAGGTGGTATAATAGGCTTTAAAATACTTTGAAAAGAACTAAGTGAACTTGGAAATGCAACATCTTTCAATTGCACCAGAGATGGAACTAGAGAAGCTCGTACAAAGGATGTAGAATCATCATTACTTTCAGGATTATTATTCTTTATTTCAAGGTATTTCACTGGTTCAGTTATAGGAGTTAAGAGAGTTCTTGCAGATCTTACTATTGCTCCTTGGTTTGATTTTTCCTTTTCATTTATGGAGTTATGAGTAGTAGTAGCCTTTTTTTCTAACTTGGAAGAATCATTTTCATCAAAAACTTTAAGCTTCACATAACAATTATCACACACGCGATGAAGTTTTTCTGGTGTTGCAGTCAATGCTGTTTTGAATGCCCTTTTAGTACTACAAGCATGACAAAAGACCAAACCACAGTGGTGACAATTATGTCTTTTTCTTGTTATACCAAATGCTTGTCGACAACCAGAGCAAAGAGCTTGATCAGCTCCAGAGACCCATTTATGGATGCATATACACGATGTAAAGTTAGAGCCACATGAGATGTTTTCTATAGTCCTATCTTTCAAGGCTATCACCAATGTAGGAGATTTCCTATCTTCTACATCTCCATGCCCTAATCTTCCATTGGCACCCATTCCCCATGTATATAGTTCACCTTTTTTGGTCAAGGCAACGACATGATGTGATCCACATGATATTTCCTCAACAGTTTCACCAAGCAACTTATCTTGGACTAGAGTAGGTATTTTTCCAATGGACACGGGATTTCCTAATTGACCATGTTCTGTGCCTCCCATGGCAAATATATGACCAGATGTAGTGAGAGCAATAGTCATTGTGTGCCCACATGCAACTTGCTGGAAATTATACTCCACAAGTGGAGCAACACGGGTAGGTTGAAGGTATGTTTCTTTGTTTCCATGGCCCAAACAATGTTTATCACCATCACCCCAGGTGAAAAGCTTCCCAGATGAAGCATTTGAACCAGATGGAAATTCAACCTCTATAATAGCTGCTGTGTGCCAAACTCCACATGCAACCTTAACAGTCTTTAGTCCACTCAAAAGTTGTACTTCTTTTGGATACCACACGCTCTCTTGATCTCCATGGCCCAAGACACCGAATGCACCATCACCAAAGGTAAAAAGTTTTCCATCTGAGGTAGCCAATGCCGAATGCCATGTGCCACATGCAACAGACACAACTTCAACTCCTTCTAAAGGGCCATTGACCATTTTTGGCATCCAATGGCTAGCCTCAGAACCATGTCCAAGAAGTCCAACATTATGTGCTCCATCACCCCATGTATAAAGTTCATAGCATTTAGATATAACTCCTGTGTGATACTCTCCACATGCAACAAAGTCAAAATCAGTATCTTCAAGAAACTTAACTTCACGGGGGGAGACAAAATCGTTATCAATTCCATGACCAAGTCTTCCCCCTGATTCTTTTCCCCATGTAAAAACATGTCCTTGCTTAGTTACTACAGCAATGTGGTGTGCACCAGTTGCAATGTGGCAAACATCTAGAATAACATTTGACTCTAAAGGCTTAGGAATCAACACATCTATCTGAGAAGGAACTTGAGTTGCTATCCCATCAGGTGAAACCCCATTTGACAGAACCTCACCCCATATGTACACATCACGAAATGAGTCTAGGTCATCTTGTTCAGACCCACCGCAAGAATTACTAGGTATGCTTGAGGTACATACCCGACTGCCATCTCCAACACTTGTTCTTGGTTGCATGTTTGCACATTCTAGCCCCACAATTGAGCTTGCAAATACAATCAAGACTTGGTAGAAATTGAATCAACAAAGCCCTTACCTGGAAACAAGCATTCTGAATCTAGTCAAGTATAAGCTTGGAAACAGGTATATCTCTAGCTCATAGTCCCTGGTTTCACAAAAATAACTCTATAAAAAGTATTCCACAAGACTAATTCAAGCATACGAAGAATTAAAAAATGGCATTCGACTTTAAAATCAAAGTGATAAGTTGAAACTCATTATGAGGTGCCTTTTTGTATTGAAAAATATATCTTTAAAAGATTGTTAATCATGAGTCTCTTCTAGAATATAATAACAAAAAAGTAATATATTAAAATTGCATGTTCCTGGTTGTGTTGATAAGAAAATTCCTTCATAATATATATGAAATTCATCATGACATATCTATTTTTCTCCTGTGACTCTGCATGTCTAATGTTGAACGTGAATTTATAAATATCATTGTGATTGTTTAAGGCACATGCTGCATTATATCCAGTGTATAAGCCAGTCTTTGAGAAAAGTAGATTCTCTTTAACTATTCAGGATCTTGGAATTGTATTCTGCAGTCAGTAGTTTTGGAGCATATATTTTTTGGTTACTCTGTAATGTACTTATGTACAAACTTATATCATGAACTACTTTGGAAATAAGATATTTTTTTGGAATGTTACACAGTATAGCATTGGCCTGGCTTAGAACTTTTTGGGTATAAAGGATCTAGTTTCTCTTCTTTTCTTTTGTACATGAGTCTCAAATACTCTATTTAATTTAATATATTATTTATCGATAAAAAAATTGTGATTGTTTAATAAAAAAATAAACTTTTTTTCCTCGCTTGTTAATTAACTAAGTGTGTCTTTCTTTAGAGGATAGAGTGCATTCAATAAATAGTTGAAATTGAAATTAGATTCCAATTGGTTAAACACCCAAACAACTTAAATTATATAAAAACATTTTTTAACTAAATTTTCTATTACTAAAGTGCAAATAATCTTCAATGAAAGACTAAAGCTTTGTATAATTTAACCTATATAAAAAACAAGTCACTTGTGCATTTCCTTCTTACAACATGAACCCTAAATAATTGATTTTATCTACCCTTACCCGCTTAATTAAAGCAAAAGCATGTAGCAATATCAATCTTCAATGAAATTTTGTGCGATTCATTTGACTTTATAAGATGAATCTAACATGTAAGAAACTCTTAACATAATATCCATAAGTTTCATAATATAAAGATAGCTTTAGTGGAACTAACTTGTTCAATATATCATGCTCGGGGTTCGCATATTAGCCACATTCCCATCTGAAAAAATGCAATGCAAACTCTGAAAGACAAAACACAAGAGACAATAAAAGAATCACATGGATTTTCGTGGCCAAGACTTCGTAGATCCTAAATCATTTCACTTCCACTCTCACAAAAATTTGCTCCAATATCTTGATGAAAGTCGTGTAGGTCAAGTATTGAATCTTCGAAGCTCAAAGAAGAACTATATAACGGGTGTGGTATAATTAAAATCTTTCATGCATACATAAAATCATGGATTTTGTTGTTAAAATCAGAAAAAGGGTTATGAAATTGTAGCATTGAGTGAAAAGGGGTTGTGAATTGTGTTAGCAAAAAAGTCATCGGAAAGAATTACAGATCATGAGGGGAAAAGATGATGCGAAATGAAGGGAAAGTAATGGTGAATTTTTAGATTGCTAAATGCAAATAATAAAGTAGTGATTAAATATTGGGCACAACTCTTACATGATATGTTTACCGAGTATCATATTAACTTCATTTTTAAAGCATTATACATGTATATATACACACGTGTATGCACTCACAAAGTAATAACCGGTCATTATTTTGTAAAAAATATGAACATTTGAAACTTATATCGTATAATTTATAGACAAATAATTTAAATTGAAAGTTAACAAATTATTATGTAATCACTGAAAACAAGTAAATAACTTTTAATAGACTGTTTATTCAAAGAGTAATTAAAGAAAAAAAAAATCTAAATACTTGAATTAGGGAGAAGATCTAGGTTCAAAGGACTCAAGAAAAGGACGAACAATAAGGTTTGGCAAAAATAAAAAAAGAAGGAAAGATCATTGGTATTGGACAAATACTTATTTAGCTATAGAGATAGTCTCAAACATAATCTACTTAGTACATAATCTATTTAATTATATGATAATGAATGCAATATTATGTTTAAGAAAGACTAATAAATGGTTAAAATTATACCGACACTTTATTATTTATAACTAAAAGAAATGTACTGCACTATTTTTTATTTTAGGTCACGTTAACATGACAACAATTAAAAAAAGTTCTAGCTGTAAGCAACAGTTTCTTTTATTATTGCGTGGTAAGGTTTACTTTCTTTTTGCTCAAAATATTTAGAAAAAATGTTGCTTATTTATTTCAAGCAACATGTTATAAAACGTAGACCAACATTAAAATATTATGAGTACTTTAGGTAATATTTTTTAAAGTGTATGTGCTTTTAATAACATTTTAGGTTACATTTTTTTAAATTGTAGGTGTTTTAAATAATATTTTAGGTTACATTTTTTAAATCATAGGTAATTAAGACCACATTTATTAGATGTTGCATTTAATATATCATATAACTTAACTATTCTACTTGGCCAATTTCACCTGACTCTATTGATTTCAACACGCTCCAACCTAAACACGTTCCAAAACCTGAAAAACCTCATTCGAATACATGAAAAGCCTTCCAAAACCTATATGTCCCAAATCGCGCCCTTTCAACTCCAAGAATCCAAAAAATCCAAGAAGACTTGTGTTCGTCTGGTCACACCCACTCGTGTTCGTGCCCTTCGAAGTTGAAACCTCAACTCTAAAAAATCCAAGAAGACACGTGTACGCTACCTTTTTCCTTCGAGATGATTTTCTCATGGGTTTCTGATACAAACCACCTCAACAAGCAGATGACTAAGGACACAACAAACACTTCACAATTAAGTTAGTCATCTCAGCATACAAGACCAGGCCCCACCAAACCTCAAGAGAGCATCAACAGAAAAAGAATCAAATATAAACCAGAATATCAGATGTTCTTCTTTTCTAGTTTTTTCACAAGACAAGTTTATATAAATAAATTGAGCTCACTGTGGGGGTCCAAATAGAATAATAAGCTAGAGTAGGGTACACTTAGTATATTTTGTGTTGGGTTCAATAGTGTCAAAGTTCAAGAGGGGGGAGGGGGTGAATTGACCTTTTAAAAGTTTCGCGCAAAATCAGATTTTATCACAGTACACAGAAAATAAATCGATTTATTTGGAAATGAACAGATTTATTTTGACACTGTTTTTAAGCCCAGAAAGAACAGATTTATTTTTAATTAAACAAATTCAATTTCTGGCAGATTAACAAATAAGCAAGGATTCGAGTGCAGGGATGAAGAGAAATGAACACACAACAGTTATACTGGTTCACTCAAATGAGCTACATCCAGTCTCACCTAATCCAAGGTGAAATCTACTAAATAAAATGTACCAAACACACTTACACAACCACGGTTCTTGAACCCTACAATAAACTTGGCACACTTGCTGAAAAACACTATTTCAGCACACACACTCTTTAAGAAACCCTATCAAGAAGAGTTTACAATCACACTTTTACAACAAAAGAAATATGAAACGAATACACCTGATAGAGGATGCAGAAATCTGCCTTAGACCAGTAGAACAGATTGCTCAAACAGTAGCAGCACCTCTCACCAAGCCTTAGAACCAAACAAGAATAAGCACACTTTTGATTTTTGAAATCTTTTAAAAACACATGCTAATTATCTGTAAATCCTTAATTCTCTGATGTAAAACTTATTTTCTCAAATATATGATTCTTATCTAAACGCAGGAACAAGTTTTCTTTTTATAGAAAAACAACTTATAACAAATTTTCAAAAAACAGTTAAAGCTGTTATAAAAAGAATAGATTGAAAATAAAATGAACATATTTATTTTCAAAAGCAGTTAGTTAGAGAATTTGTTATGTGAAGGAGACTCAGTCAACCATTCTGGTGCAAGAACAAAACGAAAAAACCGTTTAAGATAAACATGGCACCAGATTAAAAAAAATATATTCATTACAGATGAACAGATTTATTTTTCAAAACGATAACAAAAAAGACTTAACTATTGAAACACAGTCTTTTTGAAAGAGAGAAGACTTAGTCAAAATACTTGATGCACAAAACCTGATTTTCAAAAGCCTTAGTCAATGCATCAGTTTAAAAAAGAATCTGTTTATTTAGAAAATAACAGATTTATTTTTATGCAGTAAAGGTGTTTTTTGCAAAACATGTGAAAAACAGTTTTAAAAAATTTGTGCTTGATCTTATCACATGGTCAGGGGTTAAGAGGTGAGTTACCCAGCAAAAAGCCTACTCTTAAACAACCTCTAACCTATACCTAAGACATTCTTAAAGCAAATACAACTATACATGAAATGTAC
>Ga0123342_1004654_pt1 | contig 20700 bp, 9 predicted proteins | sample Turbeawhitnodule_FD_89960 | JGI IMG/M metagenome (GOLD analysis project Ga0123342, IMG submission 89960) | Root nodule microbial communities of legume samples collected from Mexico - Turtle bean Mexico white nodule | ecosystem: Host-associated > Plants > Roots > Nodule | place: Mexico: Nepantla...
TATATATATTATATTATATTTTTAATATTATATTTTCACTCTGTTTATTTTTTAAAATTGGTTTACTAGACAATATATATATATATATATATATATATATATATATATATATATATATATATATATATATTATAGTAAATGAAATACTTTAAGAATACTATTTTAAAAAGAATAAGTATCTTTTGGTTACTATTTGAGCGTGTTTGATATTTGTGCTATAAATGGTTTGGAGTGTTGGTTGTATTTCATATTGATCTATGTTCAACTTTGCTCAATTCAGGTTGAGTTAGGCTTCTCACTCGGTTAGCGTTGTGTGGAGTACAATTTGAGCGAGGGTTGCGAGGGAAATATGGAATCACAGGAATTTTATCATTTTCAAAAGGGGTGTGGCTAATGTGTCATAAGTGTTTGCATTGGTGCAAGTAAATGTTTGGTCTTGAATTTCTGCAAAATCTCGTTATGTTTCATTTTCCTATTCTGATTGGTGTTTGGAACTTTTGGCGTGCATGATTTCTTGATGTTTTCAGGTTGTGATTTTAGTTAATGCTTTCAGGTTGTGATTAAAAATAATTTTTTATTAGAAATATTCGGAAAATTTAATATAAAATATCTTAACATTGTTATAAAAAAATTGACAAATAATTTTTTATTATAAGTATTTAAAAAAATTTAAGTTTAAACTAAATACTAAAATTAATTACGAATAAAAATATTAGAAAAAAAGTATTTAATTCTTTTAAAAGTAAAATTTTTAACGTAAAAAACATTAATCTATAATATTTTAAGATCAAATAAAAAATATTAGATCGTCACATAAAGTAGATATATTGAAATCGAGATTTATATCATTGAATAATTATAGACAAGCTAATAATATTTTAGCAATGAATGGTTTAATATCATTAAAAATGATGATTAAGATAAATTTTTGATATATTTTAGAATTTGACTTTTGATTGAATTGGAGTTAATGTATGAAAAATTATCAACGATTGAGAAGATAGATTCCGTTAGAAATAGTTGGTCAAGTTTTGAAAAAACTTATTCGAATATAAAATTAATAATAATTTGTATTAATAATATAATTAAAAATAATATCATTTTGATAATTTATGTTATATACACAAAATGAATAAAACAGTTATGGTGAAAGATTAAGAATAGAAAGGAAGATTGGTGAAGGTGTGGTTGATCAGTTACTTGCTCCTTAATTGAACTTTCCTTATTATTAGGTCAAGTTCTGGTTATGGTTTGATTGCAAAATATTTATTCAGAAGAATCAGAAAAATAAAATAAAAATCACGTGCCTTGATTTTGATTGCATTTTTCAACGTGTAAAATAACATTATTTGGATTTTATTCAGTTAAATTCCTAAAGTAACATCATTAATGTTTTTGGTGGGGTACTCCTGCTCGGAAGGTAAGGGTTCTTCTAGTTATAGGGATATTTTTAAAATAATGATTATACTCTCTCTATATATTTTATACATAAATTTGAGGATAATAAAATAACAAAGTTATTTACTAAACCATATACTATATAATTTTGATTATTATATTTTATAAAAAAAATTTAAACTATTCATAATTTAAAATTTCTGAGTCACTTTTACATAATTTTGATCCTTAATAATTTTATTTAAGTTTCAGTTTTAAAGACATGTGTCAACATACTTATAGCACTTTCGGATAGTTAAGGTTTGATTATATTTTAAATAGAACAACTCTGTTTAATTGAAATTTTGTTTATAAGTCCTTGAAGAGGCTTTTTGATGGTTAAGGAAAAAATTACTTATATTTTATTAATTATTGTGTTATCGACACTGTATATTTCATGTATAAAGAGTGAACATAGGAGTGAGAGCTTGCATGACTTTGAGAGTTAGAGAGGACTAGTGATGATGGAGGACCATTTGGAAGGATTCACATTGGACCATTAATAAGGACAATGACTAGAAGGTTGGAATAAGAAGAGAAGACTTAAAAGACTCTTTTTTTTAATAAAGAATTAATTTGTTTCTTGTTCTTTCAATTTTCTAGTCTTCTAAATTTTTATAGAGTGGTATTGATTTAGTTTTGGTTATTTTTCTTGGGCCATATATTGGACCTTATAGTAAGGTATAAATAAGAAAAGAAAGTCTATTTAGGATTACAATTGGGTCTCCTTGAACCCAATGCAACCCTAGACTGTCTAGGGTTAAGAAGTGAACATCTAGGTTTTTGGAGAAGCATAGAGCGTGACATGGAGCGACATTTAAGTGACATGGAAAGCATGAACATCCAGCTGGACATTGGCAAGGAAGACATGAACATCCACTTGGCATCTTCTTAATGGAGAACATCTTCATCCAATGGAGACATGTGATGTGAGTTGATTTTATGATTGTTCATTGAGATGACACTTTAGATTTATGATTGAGATTTTTAAGGCAATTAAGAGTGAATATCTAAGGAAAATCCACACTCGACATTAACCAAGTGGTTAAGTAGATGTGAAAGTTCATTTCACAAAGGCAAAAGGAAAATACAATTATAAGGTGAAAATGATGACAAGATATGGTGCGAAATTAAACAAGGAAAGCAATAACAAAAGGAAATGACCGAATAGAAACAAGGAAGCAAAACAAGAACATATTTATAAATTGAAGGGAATGACAATGGAAGGAAAAGATGAAGGAAAAGGAAGCTTATGAGAAACGGAGTTTGAGATGATGAGCACGCCACTTGGATGATGAAATGACTCCAAGATAAGTGTTGGAAGCTGCCACTTGAGAGCTCTCAATTTCTCACAAGATAAGACTAAAAGACTAAGAGGAAAAGCCTCACTAGCATCTCACACAAAATGTGTAGAGTAACTTTTCTCTATTTCATTCAACTTGTAAAATACACTAGGTAGGCCTCCTATTTATAGGTGAAGGAGCCTTGGAGAACAAGCTAAAAGGGGTAGGATGGGAAAAGGGAAAAAAATGGGCAGCTTTAGGATTTGACTAAGTCAAACTCGCATCTTAGGCTTGTCCTTCTAGAAACTAAGTCAAAATGCCTCCCAAAATGGCTAGGAACAAACTAAAATGCTACTCACACCCCTATTATGCTAAAGGTACCTTAATGTAGCCTATATTTTCTATTTGCACCCCCAAAGTGTTATTTACAACATTTCTAATCATTAAAAAGACCAGCAGGAAGAACTTTAGATGCTCTAGTCTATGTCCAATTCTCCCTCTGGTGAACTCTCCATTTTTGATGACTTCTCATTGTGTAAATTAGCATCCTTAGGCATCTCCTTGTTAACTTGATTTGCATCAACATGTCATTTGTTATCTTCTAATTTGAGAGGATTTCCTCCAATGAGAGGAGACTACTTGTCATCCTATGAGTGGAAAGTATTTTTCAAATTTTGACACCAATTAACACTATAAATAGAGGTGTCAATCCGCTTGTAAATTAGCTTGGATTAGACTAATGAAATGCTACCACATTTTCAGCGTCAATTGTCTCCTAGTTCTCTCTATTTGTTAGCACTTTGAAGTGTCTACCTTAGGAGCTTGTAGAAGTTGGCCTCACCTATTCTAAACTACAATTTCCATACACTGAATTCATCTTCTCTAATATGAAAACATTCTTCATTGATTCACCAAATTGCTTCCATCCATCCGTGCAAAACAACAAATGTGCAAAAGGAAGGATGCAAATTAGGATATTGCATCAAGTGGAGAGGTAAGTTCCTGGCTGGAAGACCTAACCCTAACAAGTGATATTAATTAGCTAAGGGAGATGGTGACTAATAAGGAATTAGAAACAAAGGTGAAATCTTTGGAGAAACTGTCCTAGGAAGAGTCCCAAAAATCTTTACAAGGATTACAACATGTTGTTGATGGTTTAATTTCTTCCATGGCTATTATAGGCATTTTTCAATAGATTGATAGTAATTTTCATAGATAAAAAGGCATGTAGTTTAGATAAAAAAATATGTGCAAATATTAGTAAGAAGCATGCAAAAAAACTCCAACCACAACTACACATGAAAAAGAGGAAGAAAAGAAGAAAAATGCAAACAATATTGTAGAAAAATCTAGAAAAATAAGAAAACAAGGATGAAGAAAAAGAACCAATCCGCCCAATGCATGAAAATGGCTCAGCGGATTGAGTCTATAAAGCAAACTCCTTGGAAAACACTCAAAACATTGAGCGCACCCACATACGCTTAGCAGATTGAGACTAGAACAACCAAAGAAGTTCAAAGATTAATAGGCTGAGCGAATGACAAAAGGGTTGAGCGAATGAGAGTCCTTAACCATGAAGAAATCCCAATTTCTCTTACGAATGACTCAAGCCAATCTACACCAAGTTTGGGAACAAAGGGATTTTGTTTGAAGCCCAAGCCAGGCCAAATATGCTTCATGGGGAAGAAATATCAGTTTTGGACTCAATTGGGAGTGAATCTCTGATAAATCTTTGAATTTGGAAATCCTAAGAAGCCCAAGAATTGGGCTTGAAATCCAAAGATTACTTAAAGATGAAGAAAGCTAATTCGCAGAGCGGATTAGCCTGTGCTGAGCGAATGAATGAATTCCTCTAATCCCATTCAAAAAAAATACAAATAGTGACCTTGGGGAAACGTTCAAAGCATCGAGAGGTATTGAGAGACACCAAGAGCACTGAGATTACTTGAGAAATGAAGTAGAAAAAGATCATGTGAGATCCTTATGTAGGTTTAGATATAGAGGTTTTGCTAGTTTAGACTCAGATAGTTTGAATTTCAAAATCTATCAGGCTAACAAGGCCAAAGCCTCAGAAGGAGTGAAGATTGATTTCTAGAGGAGGAAACCTTTGAAGCCAAACTGGTAACAACACTCAGGGATCCAAGTTTGTTGTATTTTAGCTTCTCATTCTAAAATCTATCTTGTTGGGATTGGATGAAAATGTGATATTTTTGGAGTTATTGTTGTTTATAGTTACATATTTCTCTTTTATATTCAAATTCCATGGATCTGGTAGTGTGCTTAATGCTCAATGGTGAGGAACGACCATTGATTTTTCATAGGGCATGAATGAAGCCGGAAGATGATTTCAGCCAGTCATAGGATTCAATGTTTGTAGAACGCTAAGTTGAGACTATGGTGAACTATTTCGTCTTAATGAAGAGGTAATTCATAATAGTGGCTTATTGTTTTAGATAACCTTGCACAAGGAATCGACTTGCTTTGTCAAAACAGGAATAAGAATTTTGAATAAAACATTGCATGTATAGATAACAATAACAAAGGAAATTCACAAATTTATTCTAATTCCAACATTTGTCTTATATTGTGACTTCCTTGCTTTAGTGATTTGTCTAACATTTCACCTCTCAATCTAAACATCTAGTAGTGTTATTATTATTGTTGTTGTTAATATTATAATTGTTCTCTATAAATATTAGATTCAAATAATCTCTAAATCACGTATCTCTTCATTTTAAAAGATAAATATACTTTCATATCATTAATTCCCTATGGATACGACAACCCTAAGTGGTAGTACAATTGACTCGGTCTGCTTGTCGAGTAAAAGAGTGAGGATTTGACTGAACTGAAATTGAATTAACATAATCCACTCGCACCACAAATTCCATCCTTTTCTTGCACAAATCAAGAACTTATGAAAACTTCTTCTACGATTCTTGATAGAAATCAGTTGTGTTTTCCCTCATTTGATGGAAGCAATTTTTGGGACTAGAGGGTGAAAGTTGATCAATTTTTCAAATTGGATGACAACCCAATACATCAACGAGCAGGGTTACTGCTCCTTTCAATGGAGGAAAAAGCTTTTGCATGCCAATCTTGGATGCAAATTTTGCATGATGCGACTCATAGATTTAATGATGACGCCTTTGATGATCTCGTGGCTGAATTGGGTCGCTTAAAATAGGGAAGTTATTCAATTGAATATTTGGATAAATTTGATAATATTTTAGCTAGAGTTATAGTTTAAGAAGAAATTGCTTTGAGTTTTTTTTTTGGTTAGGTGTAAAATTGGAATTGGAAAAATTAGTACACTTATACAAACCTTTTATGCTTCAACCAGCAGTGTGGTTGGCTCGTCTCCAAAAAAGATGTATTGTAAGAATTGACTAAGAAAATTCATGGGGTTTCAGTGAGTAGATAGGAGGAGAAAAATTGAAATTTCAAAGCAGGTAACCGGACATAGTCTTACAATAAATCTACACCTATTACTACTTTACAATCTCATTCTACACCAAGTTCCTTTAAGCTGATGTTAGGGTTGGACAACAAGACTAATGCTACAACTTTTATTTCTAGGATAGATGTTAGTGAACGTATTTCTAAAGGGTTATGTAGGTTTTGTGGTGAGAAATGGGATAAGAACCATCGTACTAAATGTAAGTTTTGGAAAAAATTAAATGTTATTTTTGTTTCCCAAAATAAGACGGGGGATGAAGATGATTCAGATAAACATTTTGATATGTATTTGATAACACAAAGTTTGGATTTAGGGATAGTTTTCATCAATGATTTTTCTGTGATTGTGGCTTCTGATAAACAACTCAAAATCACTAAATAGTGTCTTGGTGTTCAATGGCAATCTAATAACAAACTTTTCAGGCTGATTTTTTGGTCTTACCTAGTACTAATTTTGGAGTTATATTGGGAATGCAATGGTTTAAAAAATTATGGGGGATTGTATGGAATTGTCTAAAGCTAGCTATGATGTTCAATCATATGGGGGCTAAGGTGACCTTGGTAAGAGAAAACAACACCTTGATAATGTTCAAATTTCTAGTAAAGTCAAACTTGAGGAGGGTCAACCAATATTATTGACAATACAATGTGTAACTACTTTTTGGACTATAGCACATCCTCAACTTCTGAGTTTGAGTGCAGATCAAACAAACCAGTTGGGATTTTTTTTATATCAGTTTGATGATGTTTTTGATAGATCTTGGAAATATATATCCATGGAATTTATTATTGTTATCCCTAAATCTTGTACTATGACTGTGATTTTTGTTGTTATGATCACTTAACTAAGTATGCTCATTTTTTGTCGCTTTCACATCCTTTTGGAGTGGCTAAGGCGACATCCCTCTTCATACACAATATTTTCAAGCTTCATGATTGGCCAAATGCCATTAAATCTGACAGGGACTCAATTTTCAAACATCATGTATGAACGAAGAAAGAAATCAAAACCAGTGAACAAATGTTACCTCTCAACGTCGTCTATGAAGGAAGGAATGAGCGACTCCAATGAATCTATGATGGCTAACAGGAAGGATTCATGGTCACGTTGATGGTAAGGATTTATTGTGATGGTGAGAGGTGATGTTTACTTAGTTCCGGTGAGGGTTATGAGAGTCAAAGATAAGGTTCAAAGAAAGAAAACATTTGAAATGAGGTTCAAAGAAAGGAAATGTTTGCAACGAGATTGAAAGAGAGGGTTAAACAAAATGTTTTGAGAATGAGAGATTTCAAAGTTAGGGTTTGTGAATGAGAGAATTTTAGAGTGAGGTTTGGGAATGGAAGCTTGATGAAATTTTGTGGAATTCCAAGTCAAATTTTTTTTTTTGGAAAAAGAGTAATACAATGAAGGGATTAAAAAAAAGAGTAGTTAATTTTATAAACTGACAATTGTAAATGTCATATTTTAAAAAAAAATATAAGAGTAATTAAAATTGTCGTTTTAAAATTGTAAATATTATATTACAAAAATAATTATGACAATTTTTAACAATTAAAATTGTCACTATTTTTTTAGTGTGTTTTTTTAGTGATAATCACACGTGTGGATGTTATAATTGTTAGGTTAGTCTATTTGACTAAACTCATTTTCACATTTCTACTTTTGGGAAACCTAATTTTTATTTAAAAAGTAAAATTTGAGACTAATTTGTTTACTTTCAATAACTCTTTTTCAATGACTCGATATGCTTTTCAAGGAGTCCAAATTCATCTTCAAATTTATTTTTGTTATAAACTATTTAGAATATTAATTAAATTATTGTAAAAATGACCTAAATAAACTTATTAGTACATTTTCCTTATATTATATTGTTATATAGTCCATGTATTATAATATATATATATATATTCTAATTTTTTATATAGTATATCATAATAAATCATTTATCAAAAAATATATTTTGTAACAATATATTTAGGTCATAACATTTTTATACATTTGACCTTTTATAAAGGTTAAGATGCATGCTTAATAATCAAAATAAATATAAATGTATAAATTTCAAATATTATAATAAATTAATATCGTAATAATACCGAAAAAACTATTAGTTATATTTATGTTTAAGGTCTTATATTTTAATTGAATAAACTATTATAAAAGTTTAAATTTCATTTACTTATAGAAAAAGTTTAAATAGTATATTATGATCTATTTATACATTTGATAACTATAGAATCATAAGTGTTAAATATTTGGAGTTAAGTATAACATGATAAAATCTTAAATAAAAATGAATACATTTAATATATTAAACATATAAAGAAATTTAACTCCTGAATAAATATTATAAAATGATTTAGATTTGTTGTTACTCTATTAGGCCATGTTATGTTATTCTATTTTGCAGGCAAAAATAAGCAGAGTGGACCATTGTTTGACTCCTTATCTCTGCCGCCATAACTTTTTTGACTTGTAAGGAAAAAGATAAACAAATAAAGTATATGGTTCCATCATCCACCAGGCAAATTAAGTGATTTTAGAACAACTTATTTGACTCTGTCGGTGCATTATGTAGTTCAATTTTCATGATAATTGCTTTTGGCCTTATTTTTACTATTCTCTCTACTGTACTTGTATGAGTGAAGTAGATTTTATTTTCATAATATGAAGTTCAGTGTTTTTCTCTTTGAAATATTTCTCTTATACTTGGATTGAATAATAAAAAGTAAAAAAGTGCAAATAGTAATAGTATAAATAATAAAAATTTATTTATATGCTTTTATTTTATTACATTTAATAAAAATTAAAACTATATAAGTTTATGTTGATTTTTCACAGATTTCTTTTCATTTTTATGAAGAAATCTATTGTAACTCTCTCTTTCTTCTTTTTCATATATACACAGAAAGAGTACGCTAACTATTTAAAATAACCCCCTTATATTTAATACAATATATACATATATCAATTACATCTCTTTATCATATTACAAAAATAATAATTTTTTTTAAGTTTTTATATTATTGGGCCTGTATCTTTATTTTAGTGTGTATAAAACATTATCTATGTAAAAGTTACATCTATAAAAAAATATGAGAATACAATTCGTGTTTTCCATAATACTCTTTCTTCTTCCTTGTCCATACTATCATGTTTTCTTTATTTTTGAAATCATGAAATTCAAGATGGTATCACAGCAGGTTTGACCTGCTCTAACATGTGCTCGCTCTGATACTCCCTTTCTCCTTTTTTTTTTTCTTTCTATTCTTGCATCCTCTTGTCTCATGTCTTCCATGGCTTCCGAGGACCCTTCACAAGACCCAACGAGTCCCTACTACCTTCATTCCGGAGAGAATCCAAGAGCGGTGCTAGTTTTGCCTCCACTTGACAGTAGTAACTATCAATCATGGAGTCGTGCAATGAAAAAGGCTTTACTCTCGAAGAACAAATTTAAATTTGTCAATGGAGAAATTTTAGAACTGACACGCAAGAGCAAGCAATAGGAAGCATGGGAATGATGCAATGTCATTGTGATTTCGTGGATTAATCGGAGTCTTATCACACAAATTGCTCAAAGCGCCATTTACATTGACAACACAAGGGATTTATGGGAAGATCTAAAGGATAGATTTTCCAAAAGCAACCATTTATGCACTTTTGATCTCCTTTAAGAAATAAATTTGACCAGGCAGGGAGAGAGAAGCATTTATGAGTATTACACAGATTCCATAATATTGTGGGAAGAACTGGAATCACTTAACTATAAATTTGTTTTCTTTTGTGATGAATGTCAGATTCAGGACGCAGCTACGTCCAAGATGATTGGACGAGCTAGGCTTGGTGCGAGACTTTATAATCTTAATATGAGGAAGCTATTCAATTTGATAAATGGAAAGCAGCCATGAACAACGAGATTAAAGCTCTTGAGATCAACAACACTTGGATGTTAATGGATTTTCCATAATGTAAGACTCCCATAGGATGTAAGTGGGTCTACAAAATTAAAAGAAAAGCAGATGGAAATATTGAGAGGTACAAAGCTCAGTTAGTAGCAAAAGGTTACACCGAGCGAAAAGGAATTGACTTTCATCAAAACATATTCCCCAGTAGCAAAATTGACAACTATTCGCATGATTCTTGTTGTTGCTAATATCTAAGATTGACATCTTGAACAACTAGATGTGGATAATGCATTCTTACATGGTGATCTCACTGAAGAAGTATATATGAAAGTTCCTTCTGGAATCATCAATGCAAAACCAAATCAAGTTTTTCATCTGACCTAATCTTTATATGGCTTGAAACAAGCCAGTAGACAGTGGTATGAAAAACTTGCCTCATATCTTTTAACTATAAGTTCCATCCAATTGCAAGCTGATAATTCTCTTTTTATCAAAAAAATTAGAAAAATCTTTTATTGCTTTATTAGTCTATGTAGATGACATTATTCTAACCGGTGATGATATGCATGAGATAAATATTGTGAAGAACTCATTGAATGTTACTTTTAAAATCAAAGATCTAGGTAAATTGAAATATTTTCTTGGCTTAGAGATAGCACAGACATGTGAAGGTATTCATCTTTGTCAAAAGAAATATGCTTTAAAGATCCTTGATGATGCAGGGATGCTAGGTGCAAAACCAACAACCACACCCAAAAAAGGAAGAGAATATGTTTGAAGAAGCTGACATTCATGAACCTTCAAGTTATAGAAGACTCATTGGACATATTTTGTATCTTGTAAATACTAGAGCAAATATATGCTTTGTTGTTCAACATCTGAGTCAATTTGTTCAGAAGCCTATAATCCATCATCATCATGTCGTTCAACATGTGCTACAATACATAAAAGTTGCACTTGCATAAGGTTTGTTCTATTCAAAGAATTATGTTTTACATTTAAAAGCTTTTAGTGATTCTGACTAGGCGCCATGTCCCATGACTCGACGCTCAACAACAAATTTCTATATTTTTCTGGGAGAATCATTGATTTCATGGAAAACCAAGAAGCAAAGCACGACTTCTAGATCATCCTCAGAGGCAGAATACCACGCCTTGGCCTCAACCTCATGTGAGTTGCAATGGTTGACCTTTCTTCTAAGAGATCTTCATGTCACCACCTCCAACACTACATGTCTTTACTGCGACTCACAAGCAGTCAGGAATATTGCTCTTAATAATAACTTTCAAGAACGTACAAAAAACATTGACATTGACTGTCATGTTATTCGTGAAAGGTTGTAGCAAAATTTATTCCATCCCCTGTCATTCGATCTATAGAGCAACATGTAGATGTTCTAGAAAAAACCCTCGAGTGAAGCAGTTTTCAGAAACTTATCAGCAAGCTTGGAGTTCTTTGCATACATGCTCCAACTTGAGGGAAAGTTTTAAGTTTTTATGTTATTGCACCTGTATCTTTCTTATGGGCTATGTTCCAAAGCCCAAGTTTTTTTTCTTCTTTAGTGTCTATAAAACATTATCTATGTAAGAGTTACGTGTATAAAAAAAAAGTATGAGAATATAGTTTCATTTTTTCCAGAATACTCTTTCTTCTTCCTTGCCCATACTATCATGTTCTTTTCTTTCTTCTTGAAATCATGAAATTCAAGATTACAAATGAATCAATTATTAAAAAAAGTTAATTGAATTTTAATGAATTAGTATAATTTGTCATACTCAACATCATCTAGAAGACAAGTATAAAACATGTCCAACCAAAGACTAATAAGTGATCCATTAAAATCGAACAACCCCATAGTTTTTATTAAGTGTTTGTCACAACAAAGTGAGAAACATGAAGAATCTTTGTAAAAAAGAAGTTGAATTATTAAAGTGAATCAAAATATGTAAAATGCAAGTGTTTCATTTGATAGGCAATATTACACTGCTTGAAGAAGATATGTCTCCTCGTGAACAATTTGATAGCTCGTCGTTTGACCCTAAGGGGCCACATAGGTGTATCCGATACCGAGATCACCTCTAACCTTAAATGATGAAGAAACAATTTTTCTTGCAAAATTCTCAAGCTCTATAACCCTTTTAGCATTCAAGCTTGAGGGACTAGTGTACCATCTCACATCTCGGGTAGTCGGTCGTCTAACTTCTCGAATAGTAGGAATCGATTTCGCTACTGTATCGTCCAACATTGTGGATAGTTAGAACCGGTTCGACTCAATTAAGGAATTGGCCCTTTGGGTTTTTGACCAGATGAATTGGATGAATGTCGTCAAACCCGTCATCTTGACCTCAAACCATATTAATCATCCATGGGAGATATCAACACTAGGACTTGATTAAGAGTCTTAATCAAGGATTAACCCACTATGTAAGTCACAATCGTAGGTTAATTAGGGATTGGGTCTAAATAAGGTTCCCAATAAAAAGGACCCACCATGAGACAATAAAAATCAGCAACCAAGGGACAGGCTAAGAAAAAGTTCAATAGCATATATAAATCGTTAATATCTCTTACTTACTTGGACATTATAGTGTCTTTGAAGGTGACCTTCACAGGTAACCTCTCTCATCAAATTTGACTGAAATTAGAAGGACAAGAAACTGAAAGACCAAGAAAAATATATGAGAGACAACGAGAAATACACATTGAAGTTAGTGTTGTTAGATCTTATAAGAACATGATGTAAAGTTCATGTATGATTGTATACATGAAGAGTCTCTCATTCAATTAATTGTTGTGATTAGCGTTTGTGAATCCAACAATTTGGCTTAGTCCTTCTTGTTGTTAATAATTGGCTAAAAAATTGAAAATTATTAGTAAGTATCACTATATATTAATGTTGAAATTTTTTATGTAAATTCTCAAAATAGAATTAAGGCTAATACGATATACTAAAATACAATTAATTAATTTTAAAAAAAATTATGTAGTCTTTGTATTCAAAATAATTTTATTGTTTTCGTGTGATTTTTATCCTTGAAGTGGATATTTAAATTTATAGAAAAATATATACATGCAAAAAACATATCATGTGTTAATATTTAAAAGATAGAAGCTGATATCAACTGAATATTTTAACAACAAATTCTTTGACTAGTTGATATTGTTGTTTAATAAATATATAATAATCAATATATTTCAAAGTGAACTTTATATTTTGGGTGATCCGATAGCGGCCCGATAGCGGGTGACATGATAGGCCCAACACAAACACTCGTTAGGATAGGCTCGAAATGACTCTGATACCATATTAAGGAAAAACTTACACAAATATATTTATATTTAATAATATTTATTTAATATAACCTATAATTACAATTATATAACAAAAAGCATGCATTTATACCATGAACGACTAAAATACCAATTTATTATTAAACCAAATCTTTTAAAGGTTGAAGATTTAGTGAGAATCTAAGTCCAAACTCAAAACATACACTTAAAAGTTTTGCTATGAAAGATTTTGATTACATATTTATTTTAAAATTAAATTTATAAACTAAATATATTTTTTGTCTTTGTAAAATTCACTTTTGTTTATAATTTAAACTTTAATTTAAACTTTAGACCTTTTAGATATTAAGAAATTTTTTGAATGAGTCCTTGTATTTTACATAATGAAAGAATTTGTAAACTGAATTATAATATTATAAATTCATGTTAGATAACATTAAATATTTTAACATCCTAATACTCACTAGAAATTCTTTTACTACGGAAAAAAAACTTGTGACAATAATCTATTCTAATAGTTTTATTATTACAAGTGTTTATTAAATCTCTAAATTTTGGACTATGGACGAACATTAATTTAAAAATACGTAAAATAAAAAATATATTTAACTCTAAATTTTTTTGATAATCACAAATGTACTATCCCCATATATAGTGGCAAAAAGATAACAACAAAACAAAACGTCAGATACATAATAGACCTGATTCTTTTACTTGGGTCCATGTTCCTTTGGTTTGGGTTTATCTGCTTTTGAGTTCAAAACAAATCCAAATGATGGTACGGTTTCTTTCAAAGACAACCAATGCCTCTTTCAAGAAGCTGATAAACATGGCTAAGCTATCTTCTGATTCATCAGATTTTATGGCAATTCAACAATCTATAACTTATTCCAACACCCTTGATGGAACCTCTGTGTAATAATCCAAACCCCCTTTCTTCAAGTTTTGTTGTTATTATTGCCTTTATGATCACACCTCAATTCAACAAAAAAAAGTAGATTCTGATATATGGGTTCAAGATCGAGGTGGCTATGTGTGGATCACAAACATACAAATTTTCAATTCATTGAATTTGTCTAAATTGTGTAGTTATTAGATTTTATTGGGTATATGATATGCGTATTTAAAGTTTATATTTGTTTAAATATTAAAAAACTTATGCATTTTTAACTTTAGAATTGGACAATCAGCTTAAGAAAATATACATACATGAAAAATTAAATTATATACATAAATTAATTTTCTTAAAAATTAAGTGTTTGTAAAATAGCTTATGAAACAAGCCCCTGATTGGACCTTTTTCCATGAATAGTACCAAATTGAAAAAAAAAATCCTCAAGTACATCACTTACATTTTATTTCTAAAACTAGAATCATTTATTGTTTATATCTGAGAATTTAGTTTTCGAAGAGTTGAGTTTTCATCTATCTTTTTTGGTTTATAATACGAAAATATGTCCTAAATTTAGTTGTTAGCGATCATTTTGAATTCTTATTTTTAATTTCCAGTGACGAAGAAAAGATATGGATTTGTCCGTGCATGATCGAAATTTTGCTTTTAAGAAGTTAAATTATCACTTGTCTTTTGTGTTTCTAAAAAAAAATTCATAACGTAATTGGAGAATAACTTGTAAGAACTTAATTCTTTTTAGAGAAAAGTTTTGTTGACACCATTAATAATAAAAAAAATTATCTTTGATACTGTTTATAATAATATATTTAAATTCAAAAATAAATAAAATATTAATTTATTAAAATGTGAAGTGTATGAGAGAGAGTTAATATATCATTACTTTTTTTATGTTTGGTGTTCGTATGAGTATGATGCTCATAATTTTTCGTTGTGAACTGATTTTAGGTGGGTGGGGAATTCTGATTTTTTTTTTTTTACTTTTTAGTGGGTGAAAGTGGAACAATATAAAATATTTAAAAAAAATTGTAGGTAAATTATGTTTTCAAAAATTTAATAAAAATAAAGAATAAATTTTAAATGTGATAAAAATAATTATTTAATTATGTAAGGTTGAATATAATTTTTTTGGGTAGAAAAATAAAATATTTTTAAATTTGAAAATAGAAGTAAATATAATCTGAAAGTTAAAAATTAAAAATAATAAAATTTGAAATGATTTTAAAAAATGCAGTAGGAAATATTAAAAAAAAAATATAGGTAGTGTAATTTGTTGGTAGAAATTGTGATAAAAAAAATATAAAATGAATAAACATAAATATAATGTAATTTGTATATATAAAAATGGAAGAAATAAAGGAAAAGAATATTTTGCGGTAAAAAATCTAACTGCAAATTGAATTAAAATTTGGTGGGTGGTGTTGGGTTTAATTTGTATAAGAAAGGAAGAAAAATAAAAAATAATGTAGGTGGAGAATTAATTTATTATATTTTTTTGAAATTAAAGTTGTGATTATTTGGGTTGAAAATGAAAAGAAATTAATAAATTATAACAGATTGATAATTTTAGTTTGATGCATTAAGAATTAAATGTATTCGTTCTAAAAAAAGTTATTTATCATAGTTAAAAATATATATATATATATATATATATATTGAAAAAAGAAATGATTTAGTTTAAAATTTAATTTGTTTGACAATGAAGAAAAAATAATTAAAAACTATTAATTTTATTATTGAAATATAAATAATAATAATGTTATTATTATTGTTGACACTAAGTTATCATAGGAATTTTAAAACTTACAATAAGATAAATTTTAATTTATAAACATAAATTAAGGATAAAAAACGGGTGTATATGGAACTGAAATTAAATAAAGAGAGTAAATAATGCTAAAGCTAAATTAAACACACACAAAATTAAATCTTTAAAATTTAAAGTTAATATAAGTAGGTGTGAGTAAATTTATTTTCATTATTATTAATGATCTAATGTTAATTTCATGGAAAAAAATACAGTAATAATTTTTAAAAAGCAAAGCTAATTACTAAAATCATATTAAGCGAAAAATTTATGTCAATGTAATTAGGTGTTATAAAATTAATTTGATTGTTTACTACTTGAAAATTATTTTGAACGAGTATTGGACATATGGATAATATTGGCATGAGACGTTGAATTTTTTATTAATAACTTAAGTTTTTTTTTAAATAACAATTTTAATCACATGAAAATATGTTAGTCTTTATAATGCTGACCAGTTTTATTATGGTGATGTTTGTTACGTGGTAGGTTGCATCGCGGTGATTGTGCTTGTTGTAGTTGTGGTTGGTCACTGGATTCAAATTGTGGAGGTGGTGTATTCATTTAAAATGCAGTGGGAGAACTTTCTGCTTCATTGTACAAGTGTGTTGGATGCATATTGAAAGTTGTCGTTTAGTAATCAAATTAAAATTATTTCAACGTATACCATCTAACCAGTGCTAAACTATCTAACACTAGAAAGATGATAGTATAATTGTGTTCAGATGACCCCAAATTGTCTCATAATGAATCCAATAGTTAATCAGTAAATCAATGTTCAACATCTATCTGCAAACAAGAAATAGTAACAATAAAGATAAATGGGGGGTTGAAATGGTTGTGCAGAAAAATAAAAGATATTATAAAATAGTAAAAAATGCAGGTTGACTCTCAAGTTCCTCTACCAATAACTTGTTCATAAGTTATCTAAAGATTAACACCCTTCAATTCTCACAGGGTGAAACTAAATCAAACATGTGTTAACCCAATTCAACTGAATTATTAGCAAAACATGTGTCTAATGTATTTAATACCCACTTGTATTCATGTGTGTACTCATGTGATGTTTCTCTCCTTTCTCTTAGATCATGCACACAAGAAATCAATACGAACAACGCAAACTAACTAAGAACCCAAAGTTTAAAACAAGGAAGACTCAATCATGCGTTCATGTACAATCTCTTACAAAAACTAGTTTTCAAGGAGATTAGAGTATTTATACAACTGTTACAGAAAATTGAAAAACATAATTTTTATTGCTCAGAATCTCAGAACTCAATGGGGAATTACAAGAGAATCAGTCCAAAAAAAAGTTTTAGCCTTCCATGCATATGCAAAACAAAAGAATTACAAAGAAGAAAAGAAACCAAGAAAATCTAGTGAAATCTCATTCTTTCTCTTTGAGGCTTGTGTCTTTTAATAGGTTTTTCTACTTTAAGGATCTCGGGAAAATATTTTGGTTTACATTTTGTTAACATTTTCTCAGTTTCCAACCTTCCAAAATTCTTGGATTCTGTTTCCTTTTATTTTGTATAAGAATTGTTTCCAGTTCAGTTTCTGAGATATTTCATAGAAGATTTGCTTCCAATTCTATTTTTGAGATGTTGTAGATTTTATTCTCTTATTCTTCTCCTTAGATTTTGTTTTCTGTTTTAATTCAAAGAAGCAACTTGAACTTTTGCATATTTGGCCCATTCACAAAGGTAGACACTTCCTTCGGACCGTTTACTCTAAATCAAGTCAAATGTTGCAAGGATTTGTGAGAAAGTTTGAGATGGACCAGTGCAAGGCAATCAGCACACCAATTTCAACAAGTTGTCACCTTGATCAAAACCCTGTTGGAAAACCTGTTGATCAAACCAAATATAGAGGTTCAATAGGTTCTTTGCTATATTTAACAGCTAGTAGACCTGATATCATGTTTTTGTATGTATGTGTGCCAGGTTCCAATCTGCTCTAAAGGAATCACACTTCAATGTTGCTAAAAGGATTCTGAAATACTTACAAGAACCAAAGAAGTTGACCTATGGTATCCATGTAATGTATCTCTAAACTTAACTGGTTTTTTCTGATTCAGACTTTGCAGTTGCAAAATTGATAGGAAAAGCGCAAGTGGAACTTGCCATATGTTTGGATCAAGCTTAATCTTTTGGCACTGCAAAAAATAAGCATGTGTTGCTCTTTCTATAGCTGAGGCAGAGTATATTGTTGTTGGAAGTTGTTGTGCTTAAACCTTATGGTTAAAACAAAAACTAAGTGATTTTGGTATCATGCTAAGTAGAATACCTATCCTATGTGACAACACCAGTGCCATTAATTTGACAAAAATCCTGTTATGCATTCTAGAACTAAGCATATTGAGATAAAGCATTATTTTCTATGTGAACATATTGCTAATGGGAATTGTGAAATAAAATTCATTGGAACTGAACCACAATCAGCTAATCTTTTTACAAAACCTATTGTTAAAGATAGGTTCAACTTTTTGCTAAATGAATTAGGTATAATAAGCATAAGTTGCTCTTAGCAGTAAAATTTTAACATGTTTTTTTTTGGCTTAGGATCACATGCATAACTAGGAAAGAGAAATAAATTATTTTTCCTTTGACCATTGACTGCTCTTTATGGTGGTTATTGACCAACAGTTTTCTGACTACTTTAAAATGTCTATCCAGATCTAGTAAAAGTGTTTTATACTAATCTCACTCAAGATGGCAGGAAACTTGTCTCTTATGTGATGGGAGTAAAGATAACAATCACAATTGAATTTTGGAAAAATATTACTGGGATCAAATACTCAGGACTGAAAGTGAGCAAAGGACACACGGTTGGAATCCATGAATTCAACAAGATTCAGTTTTACCAAAGTTGTGTAAGGAATCCAGCTGAACCTGTGAATAGATTTCATGCAGGTTAACACTGCAAATGAGAGGAATGAAACTATCAAGGCAGCAAGTGAAATAGATAACTCAACTCTCATCAAGATGGGCTTTCACAAGGTGGACAACACATGGGTATCAGGAGAAATCCTACTCCCAGAATGGAATATGGTGCATCTAACTGTGATCATGCAGATGAGGATGAGGTTGCTCATCACATGGAGGATGAAACTATAGAAGCTGCTGAGGCATCATGCTATGAGATGCATAATTCACCTTCTCACAGGGAGAATTCTCCAGCCCCATCAATGCATGAGGATGTTGCTGCCAACAATTTTAATGCACTTGTTGCATATCAAGCACCAGAGTACCGTGGTGAACCACTCTCTAGCTTTGAAAGAGAAGTTCTTCATCGCATGGAAACTCTCTCCACTAACCAGAGGACTTACTTTGACATGACTCAGGCTAGGTTTCAACACTTAGAATATCAAATTGAAGGTGTTCAATATCAGCTTTCAGAGTTGTACTACAAGCACATGTGATCTTTTTTCTTATGCTTCATATCTTTTGTCCTATTGAACAATTTATTTTTATTTCCTACGTTGTTTGGGTTTTATTTCTAGCTTGTAATGTGCTCTAACACTCTAAGCACTTTATTTTGAACTATTATGCATGGCTACTACTTGTTTCTCTCTATTATGTGCTCCAATTCTGTTTGATGAATACAAAGGGGGAGAAGAAAAGCTCACACAAGTATATAGGTACTAGTTGCAGTGTTGCAGGAATGTCTATTCTGTTTTTCAAAAAAAAAAAATTTAGCATCAAAGTGCAGATGTTATTACATTGATCATGAGTCTTCCTTCAAAGCACTAGAGCAATGGGGATTTGTCTCCATCAAACAGGGGGGGATTGTTGAAGATAGATGAAGATTCTTTACAAGATGTCAAAGAGTGTGTTTGATGTAGAAAATCGCTTTGAAGTTTGTTGTTATGTAATTCATGGTCTATATTAAGTTAGAGGTTGTTTAAATATGCCTTTTGCATTGTGATCTATCTTATAACTCATAATCAAGATGATGAGCTCAGGCACAAGGATTACTTACAAAGTTTTTTTTTAACAAAAGTTGTTTTAAGTTTTCCAAAAAACTAACTTACTGCGCAAAAAATAAATCTTATTTCATAAAACAATAGATTATTTTGTACTAGTACAAATCTGATAAGCCTTTTCAAAATTCTGTTTTGGGACCAAAATCCGTTGAGCTCTTTGTTACCGTTATAAACTGATATGAAAGTGGTTATGTAACCACCAACTATTTTTGTTGAACCAAGTGTGTTCAAGCTTTGAAGAATCCAAACCCTTTGAAGGATGATGAAAGGCTAGTTATGCTTGTTGTTGCTGAGTTGTCTTTTAGTTAGGATCTGGGGTAGATTTTATGTATAATCCACTCTTGATTGAATCCAAAGCATAAGCATCCTCAATCCTTTTAAAAGAAAAGTGTTTTTCAAACTAAGTGAAAAACAACCTGTTGTTTTGTCGAAGCAACCGATTGTTTTATACTTAGGAGTTTTTAGAAATGTTGAAAACTGTTTTCAATGGTTGACTTGTTGTCAAAACCAAAACAACCGATTGATTCGTGGAAACAACCGATTGTTTGTTTTGGTACCATAACAGAAAACTGTTTTGTGCTTTGACTGAGCATTAAATGATTTTCTAACTGTTTACGCTCCA
>Ga0123342_1004655_pt1 | contig 20698 bp, 8 predicted proteins | sample Turbeawhitnodule_FD_89960 | JGI IMG/M metagenome (GOLD analysis project Ga0123342, IMG submission 89960) | Root nodule microbial communities of legume samples collected from Mexico - Turtle bean Mexico white nodule | ecosystem: Host-associated > Plants > Roots > Nodule | place: Mexico: Nepantla...
GCAGTAAACGTGTTTTTTGTAAAACATGTGAAAAACAGTTTAAGAAACCTTATGCTTGTTCTTATCACATGGCCAGGGTAGGAGGTGAGTTACTCAGCAAAAAGCCCACTCTTAAACAACCTCTAAACACTACCTAAGACACACTTAAAGCAAAAGGAAATATACATGAATTGTACATAAAAGTCTTCATCAAACACAATCTTGAAGGGGCAGCAACCATCTTCAACAGTAAGTACCCTTAACAATTACATGCTATACTTAATCGAATGATGTTTCATGAATCATGTCACTGATATTTATATTAACAATGTAGGTATATAAATCAGACAATTATCAACATGGACAATCTGGATACTTATGGTTTCCTTGAGCTTCAGTCCATACAAAACTCTAGGAATAAAAAAATTGATTGTCAGACTTACATTCAAAGATGGATTCAAACATCTGGAAAAAAAGATTTTATTTTTCTCCTTTTATAAATGGGTAAGTAAAACTTGTTACATTTAGAGTTTACATAATTATAAGAATGACTAATGAAATGTTTTATACTAGATCTCACTAGCATTTGATGCTTATTTGCCCCATAGACAATATTGTTGTCTGGTTTTGTTCACTACACAGGAAGCCAAGTCAAGATAAGAAGACTGTAGTACAAATATATTTTTCTCTTGTGAATTATATAATTTCTTGTGAATTACTAATCATTTTTCTCTTTTTAGTGCAATCAATGTATGTAGTGTCTTAGGGGGTAAATCTACTTCATCGTCACAAAATCTACATTGCATTAATTTTGAGGTATATATTCACTTCTTCATTAAAACTATCAAGTTTTGCTTTTTTTAGTTCAATTAAATTAATTGTTACTTATATTTCAAAGTGAAATAAACAACAAGGGAACTTTGAATGTGGTTATATGTAATGCATTGGATGTGGACCATAGCACGTGTGAGGATTATAGACTCTTGGGAGCAAGTATTATGTCATTTTGAATGTTCTAACTTCTCATTATACATGCATATTTGTTAGAATGAACACCAATAGAATCTTACATTTCTCAGCTTTTTGAAGATACCGAGCCACTATGCACACAAAGTCTAGAACAAATCTGTCAGGAATGGGACAAGTACTTTCTCCAACTTAGGAATCAAAACATGCAATGATTTGTAACTTTCTAATATATGTACATTTTCATTAGATGTAATTATACAATTTTGATTAGTTTCAATTGCATGTCTTTATATTTCTCTATATATACAAATCAATTTGGTTGGTATTCTGGTTTTATTAAATTTACAGGCTTATAAATTTGGGAAAAAGCACATTTTGTTAAATTTATAAAAAAAAAACTCGCACATTTTACACTGAATAAGACATTAACCGGTGTAATATGGAATATATTACACCAATGTACTATGGAATATATTACACCAATTAAGACCATAACCAGTGTAATATGTGGCCTCAACAATTTCAAAAAATGTGCTCTAGAGGCACATATTACACCAGTTGTTACCTTAACTAGTGTAATATGTGGCCTAAATAATTTCAAAAAATGTGGTCTAGAGGAACATATTACATCGGTTTCTCATCCCAACCAGTGTAATATGTGCCCCCACACATAACACATATTAGCCCCCATATAACATCGGTTGGCTCTAGTAATCGGTGTAATATGGAGCTACATATAACACCAGTTGCTTAACTGGTGTTATATGTAATTGACATTTTACAATGCTCACATCTACATCAGTGAGAGGACAAGTGTAAAATGTGATACAACCCAAATAGCCAAGCAGATGACCAAGGACATAAGAGGCACTTCACACTTAGCATCCAAGATAAGGCCCTACCAAATATCGGAAGTACCTCAGCAAAAGAAGAATTGGGCATAGACTAGAGCACCAGATGTTCTTTCTTCTAATCTTCTTATAAGATAAAAATGTTTATAAATAAATTGGGCTCACTTTGGGGTTCCAAATAGAAGAATAAACTAAAGTAGGGTGTGCTTGGTAATTTGAGTAGGGTGTGCTTAATAATTTGGGTTTGCGCCAAGGCACCTTTCATAACAAGTGCTTCTAGGTTTAGGGTTTCTTTGACCTACTTTCAAGAAGGCTTTTCAAAATTGACACCCCCTACCCCTCTATCTTGTTCTCCAAGACACTCTCTCCTATAAATAGAGTGTCTTGCCTCATGTATTTGACACATTGAATTTTGAATAGAAAAGAAACTCTTCAGGAGTGTTTAGTGAGTCTTAGTACTCTAGAGTTTTGGGTCTTATCTTGGGTGTTGTGCACTTCAAGTGGTGGTTCTTCATCACTAATCTTGGAAGCTCCCATCCTTCCAAGTGGCATGATCCATCTTCATCTCTCTCTTTTCTTTCTTCCATTACACTTTCCATATTTCCATTTCAATTTGCTTATTTGTTCTTCATTTTTTTATTTGGTCATCCTCTTGCTTCCTTCCTTCTTATGTTATTTTAATTATCGCACCTCATCATCATCATCTTATATTGTGTTTTTCCTTTGCCCTCTTGAAGTGATCATTCGCACTTACTTAACCACTTGGTTAAGTTTGTGTACAGTGAGAATCTTCTTTAGGTTTCTCACCATATTTTGTCTAAAACAAAATCTCATAAACAAAGTGTAACCCATAAAATGTGCAATCTTAAAATCAACTCACATCAAAATGTCTCCTAGAACCGGTGTAAAATACCTTTTCTACACTAGTGTTAGCACCCCACAGTAACATTTTTTTGGGCAGAATATTATACTTTTTACTAAGATTGAAGCAAATCCAGAATCTGCAGGTTTTGTATGACACATGTAGTATTGTTGCTCTATAAAACAACCCCTTAGATGTTATAAACTGTACAAGACCAAAAGGGCTCTTTAAACTAAAATTGTATAGTAGTGTTGCTCGTCTTTGTAGTCTAAATTATGAATGTTTTATGATTTTTACCGTCTTGTTATTTTAGTGTAGTTTATTTATATCTCTGATTTTTCACATTTGAAATGCTAAGTTGTATAGTTAAACTTTTCACATTTGAAATTGAAGTGATATTTTGACATTTTGCATCTTGACAACCATCATAATAAGTTGATTAAGTTTTGACTCCAACTATTATCACTCCAGTAAGTTTAGTTTCTACAACCCAATTATATCCGTAATTTTATTTATGCGCTTAGTAATTTGAAATGCAATTTTTCTTTTGTATGCTCTATAAAAATTACCAAATAACTAGTTCAATAAAATATAGGTTTCAGTTAACTATTTTTTACAACTCAATTATATCATAGTTTTGTTTAGACACTTATGTAATTTGAAATGCAATTTTTGTTTTGTATGTTCCATAAAAATTACCAAGTAGGTAGTTTGATAAATGTAGGTTTCAGTTAAAAATTACCACGTGTTTTTGGAATTTACATTGGAGAATGGTAATAGTCTTATAATTAAATGTTCATGTTTAAAGTGTGGTTTAAAAAGTGTCAAACAAGGGATGTAGTTTAAGAACACTTAAGATGTAGAGCTTTCCTTCAAAACTACAAAACTTCATATTTTCACGGTGAAGGACTAACTAAGTATATGGCCGCTACAAGTGCACACGTCATTAAAGATTTAATGGAATCTCAAAATTCAATGGAAGACATGTTGAACGATGCATTTGGGTTTGTGGAGGATAATGAAGATGATGGTCTACAAAATAATATGGTGCCTGATGAAGGAAATACAAACTTTGATGGATTGATGATGGACAATAACAAATCCTTATATGAAGGTTGTACAAAGTATTCGAAGTTATCATTCATGTTGAAGTTGTACCATATAAAATGCATGCGTAGAATGAGAGACAAATCAAAGACCATGATTCTAGACTTGCTAAAAGACGCATTTGAGCATGCTAAGTTTCTAACTCATTCTATTAGGTTAAGAATGTGATTACCAAACTTGATCTTAATTATGTCAAATTAGAAAAAAAAAACCTATCAATCAAATTCAGAAAAGTATGGTATGTCATTTTTCTGAAAACAAACAAAACATTGGAAGAGGAATGGGACCTTAGATGGTCACCATAACCACGATAACTCAATATCCCGAAGATGGACACAATGTAATATCACAAACTACTCATCATACCTGTATCAATATCATGCTCAAAAGAGAGGATAGAGAAAAGAGAAAAAATAACAATAATTAGAGAAAAATATATAAGTGATTGTAAATAATAGTTTTTACATTGATCATTATACATTTCATGCAAAAAATTTATTAAATATTATAAAATTGTTATCACATTTTACATTAAATCAATTATTATGTAGTGGATATAGAATACCATAGTTTAAAATACTTTTATTAGTAATGTAATTTTAAACTACCCTCCATTATCACCTTTTCTAAAAAGTTCTTTCAATTAAAAAATAACACTACAGAAAATTCTTTATTTACATATTGATTATTACATATGGATCCGGATTCGTAAGTAAAGTGAGCGTTACATACGAATATTTACATAGAGATTTAATTTAGTATGTAAATAAACGTTACATATGGATTTTTCCGTAAGTAAGCCAAAAGTGATTATACATACGAATTTAAGTAGTATGTAATTTTGATGGCATGAAGCAAGAATAATTACATACGAATTATATCCATATATAAATTATTACATAAAAAAATTTAAAAATTGGGAATAATTACATATGAATTTTATCTGTATATAAATTTTTACATACAAAATTTTAAAATTAAGTTTCAGATATGTGAAAGTTTGTATGTCTGAAGACACAAAACTGTGAACCCTATCTGTGAAATCGCACTACGCTGTAAAATCACACTCCAACCTTGTTCTCAAGGGACGAGTGTACGCGGTTGGACGTGTCGATCGTCAGAACGGTTGTATTGATCGTTACCTACAACAAACACAAGCATCTTCTAGTAAGGAAGTTGATTCAGAAGAAATTGTTGAACTTAGACATCGACTATCCACAAGTGAGGAGCATATTCAACACATGAATTCCCGGTTTCAATCCTTTCATGATCTTATGATTCAATATCTACCATTTGAAGTAGTAGTGGTTACACAACATATTTTTCAGCAACCAAATACTCAATAGAATCAGAAGCGAGATAATGATCAAGTGCAACATGACAGTAATCATGATGAGAAACACAATTCTCCTACTCAAGATTATACTAATTATTAGTTTCTTAAAAACATTGTAATGACTTCAATTTCTTTTTATTATATGTTTTCTTTAGTTTGCATAAAATACATTTGGATATTTTGAACATTTGGAATTAGTATTCTATCATGCTTTTCAAAATATGATTAATATATGTTTTTGAATGCTTTTCAGTATATCTAGGTCTTGAAAAAAAAAGAGGTTTTGAATACTTTAAAATATGTAAAACAAAAAAAACCAAAATTATAGAGTTACATACGGATATTTCCGTCTTTAACTTTGTGGTGTAATTACATAAAAAATATTTGTATTTATTACATACAAATTCTAAATCTGTATATAATAGCTACTTACGACAATTTTACATATGAGTTTTTTTTTTCATATATAACGAATTTAGTGTTTTACATTAATATTAGTGCTATATATAATAACAAATTTTCTTATATTATAAATTATCATAACATACTAAATTGGTGAAGTAAATTAGAAAATGAATACAAAAATATTTCTTTAAATAATAAGAGAGGAAGAAGTAAGAAAGAGACTCTTGGGCATAAAAAATTTCAGCCACAACTTGGAGTTAAATTTCATTTTGTTTAGAGATAGCATACGAACCCATTTGCTTAAAAGTTATCAAACAGTATAAAAAAATTATTTAATAACAATTAATTTTAGAAATAAAAAATGATTAATTATTATAGTAATTGAATTAGATATTATTTTATAAAATAATTTTTTTTAATATTTAAAATAGTTTATATTATTAATAAAAAATTATAAAATAATTTTTTAATTGATATTCAATATTAGTTACTCATATTTTAAATATTAATAATTTTAATTCTAAATTAGTCTTTAATTTAAAATCAGAAACTAATTTAGAATATAAAATAGTTAATAGCTAAAATATTAATAGATAATATTTATACTAATTTTAAAATTATTTTATTTTTATTAATAATACAAATTATTTTAGATATTAATAATTTTTATTTTATAAAATAATATATAATTTAATTAGTGCAGTGATTAATTATTTTCTTTTTCTCTAAACAGTTTCTATTAAATTATTTTCTTATAATATACTGTAAGAAAATCATATTGACATGAAATTTGTGTACTCCATGAACGGACTAAACAATTACGAGCCAAGTTATTTATTCAAAGTGCCAATTTTTGCACCAATTTTACCAAATCTTGTTGCATTTTTCATTTTTAAAATTTTCATTTCCAGCACTTCTGCCTATACAGTGCAGTCTTAGAAGTAATAAATTAATGAGGGATGAGGAAGTGAACAAGATGAAAACATGGTGGCATGTGGCCCTTACCACTTGCCATAATTTTTTTTGCTAATAATCAACGACAAAGAATCACGGATTCACTATGTTTAATACCAAGTTCTTACGTTCATAATTTTATATAACATAATACGTAACCAATCTGTGAAGGGTAGTCCATTATAGATTACTTCCATTGGATGCTTTTTAGATTGAAACACGTTTTAGCCATCCATGCATGTATTTGGAATGTAAGGGACCATCTTTGTTGGTCAAAACGCGTGGTCCACAAATAAACAATTTTACGTACTACGCTTTATTTAGCAAGAAACTATAGATAGATAGCATATAAGCTTGAATTTTGAACTGTGTATCTACAAACATATATATCAGTGTATGCAGAAGCAGCATTTTAATATTGCTAGTGGCAGAAAAACACTGAAAAGGGTTTCGTCTGTATATATAAGGAAAACGTGTCTGCACAATCTGAGAGAGTTTGACATATAATCGTTTATGCATGATGTTCTATATTTGACCACAGCACTATGAATATGTATCTTTCACATCCAATGCAAAGTAATTCCCAATTACCACCATGTGCAGCTGGACCCAATATTGTATGCAGAATATTAGCCTGATTGGTATCTGACTTACATATATATCATTATATTATATCTACCTTGTAATCTGTATTAACATCCGTGAACTAATCCAAAGTTAACTACTAATTTTTTAGTTAAAGAAAGTTTTTCTTTTAAGAGACAAAATCCTATAGATTGATCAGTAATTGCAAATTGTTTGGTAAAACATTTATTATAAAAAAACCATTAAATAAAAATTAAATTTAAAAATAAAAATAATTAATCACTATTAATTAAATTAAATATTATTTTAAAATTACAAAATTATTATTATTTAAAATAGTTTTTATTATTAATAAAATTTATAAATTAATTTATAAATTGGTATATAAACTATTAATTCTTTTAACTCTAAATTCTAACAATTATTTACAATACCGTAGAAATATGATTTAGCATTATATATTTTTTTATTTGACAGGGTTTGATTAATTAAATTCTTGATCTTGTTTTTTGGTAGTGAATTCTGGATCTCACTTACACCCACGTGCATTAAATATCACATTATGCCGCTTATAAAAGAAATCACATTGTTTAGTTTGTCGTTGACATCATCTGACAGTACAAGAATGCTGTGATTTAGTTTAAGTTGGCTTCTCTGACTCAAAACAAGTCTGGATGAGAGATTCCCGAGTAATACTAATATGTTTTCTGATATTCTTTTTTTATAAAAATACTTTTAGTATAAATTGATCATAGTTGATACTACTAATATTTTAAAATTATTGTTGACCTAATTGAAATTAGTATTTTTATCAAGTGCAAAAACTGTGTTTTTTTCTCCACTTCTCTTTTATGGATTTCAAAATTCATAATTTTTCGAATTATTTTAAAACTTTTGAGAGTTTGCTAGGACATTTATTTGTATTTTTTTCTTCCAACAACGACTTTACAGACTGTGATCAAAAACGACATTTTGTAATCAATACAAGTATATATATGCATTAATCTTTTTTTCATTGACCGTGGAGATCAACGCAGAACATACTGCAATAAAAAGAGAATATCAAACTTGTAATTTTTTTCAAAAAATTTTACAAATTGGTAAAAAAATAATTAACAATAATAAATAAATAAAAATTAAATTAGTTATTGGTTTATAAAAAAAAATTATAGTTCTAACGTAAAAGTAACTCATACTCCTATTACGTTTATACATACATTATATTTATTATAAAAAAATTATTAAATAAAGATTAATTTTAAAAATAGAAAAATAATTAATCATTATATTAATTAAATTACACTAAAAAATATTCATTAGTTACAAGAGATTAGCATCAGTCAAAAGATTACCCAATAAAATCAGTCAAATCCACACAAGTGGATCCAAAGATAACGTGGATCAAGTCCACTAAAAACCGGCCACTAATAAAAAAAAAAAAAAAAAAATAACATGTGTGGACTTGTGCAATGCAAGAAATAATAGTTTGTTTATATTTGTTGATAATATATCGTCAAATCTGATCGATGTTTGGTTCAAAAAATATTTTTATAATTTTTACAAATGCATCAATTTAGACAATTGTGTCAGCTTGATCGATGCCGAAAGTTAGAAATATTTTTTATTTATTTTTATAATTATAATTTTTTAATAAAATGTAAATTTTATATATAAATAATATTTTTTAGGAGATAAAACATTTAAATTTTGTCGATGATTTTAATTGAAATAATTTAGTTATCAAGTAGATTAAGGTGTTAAAAGTAAGTTTATGTAGGATTGCTATTTGATATAATTAAATAAGGAGTGTTAATATTAAAATTATTTTAAAAAAATATTTAAAAAAGGTTAAGAAAGAAATGAAAAATAGAAAAATAATAATTGAAAAATAAATAAATAAGATACTATACATATTTTAGAGATGGTAATTTGACATTAACTATTTAATGTCAACAATTAATTTTAAAAATTTAGAAATAAAAAACGAATTATTGTGGTGATATCTGAAAACAAATCTAGGAAAAGAAAGAGAAGGTAAAACCTTGTTTTGTTAATGACTTTTAATATGAAGAGTATAATTAAATCCTAATTGAAAATTGAAATTATATATAAAGTGAAAATTAAATTTGTGTTGTTGTTATCAATTGTTAAAATTTGTTGAGTTAATTTGTTTAATTTTTTATATAATAATGAGTTGTGTGATAATTTGTTGATATAAACATTTTAATTTTCCTCTTATAAATTTACATAGTGTTTTGTATTAACATATGCTGAAAAGTTTACATTATTAATTAATTAAATTTTGCTTAATCCAAACTCTTCTTAAGTGAAGAGAAGAGTCCAATTTTCACGTATATCCTCATTTTAAATTATTAAAACAAGATAAATTTATTTAATATTTTATTATGAAATTTATATATATACATATATATAAATTTTTCATTTTATTTGTTATTGAAGATAATAAATGTGTGTTATTTTATTAAACTTTTAATAACATGATAATTTATTTGATTTATTTTTTAGCTTTGTAAAAAAAAGTACTTTATACATATATGGATAGGGTCATGTGTCAAAATTGATAAAAAAGTACTTGTATATAAAATTTAATTGATGGTAGCCTAAGGTCATGCATCGCTCGATACCATGCCAAATCTCTTGTGAAACTCACACTAGATGTCTTTTCTTCCTCCTAAGTTCCTATCAGTCTTTTGGGGAAACCTCAACTTCTCGGCCACTGCGGGTATAGCTATCAATTTTTTGTACGATATGCGGAATTTGGGGCGGACTTCCTCCTCTTTGCTTCTTTCTTTGGACTCTCCTTTCCTGTAGGGGTGATGTCTTGCTTCTCCCTTCTTCCCAGCCGAGGTTTCGTTAACCCTCATAGGCCGAGAAGCCTTACTTTCCTCTCTCGGTTTAGCCAGCCGAGAATGCGAACCATTGTTCCTAGCTACCACTACTTCTTCAGTATTGATGTGGGTGATAGCTCTTCGTCTAATTTCAGAAAAGGTTTCAGCCGAATTTCTGATAAGGGAGTCATAAAACGGTCCCAACACGACCCCTTGCTCGAAAGCGGACACCATGACATTTTCTTCGTGGGTCCGGAGTGTCGCAGTGAGAGCCCAAAATCGGTTCAGGTAATCTTTCAACGTCTCCCCTTCCCTCAGGCGCAAATTGAAGAGATCATACAGCACGAGGGGTTTGACCCGGTTTGCATAAAACTGCTCTCGGAATAGCTTGGCGAACTGAGCAAAAGAGGTAACATGGCCATCTGGGAGTCCACTAAACCACTCTATGGTTGTGCTTGTGAAGGTGCCCATGCACATCTTGCATCGCACTGCGTCTGCGCCACCTGAGATTATCATCTGGGCATTGAACGCAGTGAGGTGACTTTCGGGGTCTTCTACCCCTGTTAAGGTAATCTTTGGTGCCACATAGTGCGCGGGCACCGGCTCGTCCATGATAGCCTGCGAGAAAGGCTCGAGGCAGTCTCTCTCAGGCGGGTTCGTCTCTCTTTGTCCTGTGATACGTCGGTCTCGTCGCAAATCCTCATTGGTTTTGCGTAGCTCCTCTCGTAATTTCTCTTGCTCCTGTCTAGACTGTTCATTGGCTTCTTGGAGGGCACTGATGGTCTCCATAAGTTGCTGCAATGTGGGAGCCTCGCCTGCACCTTCTTGTACCACTGGTACTTTCCTTGCGTTCCTCATCTCCGTCTACGAGCTTGAACAAACTGTGGATGGGATCAGGTTTTAGCGGGCCCTACGGTGGGCGCCAAATGTTCTTGCCGGTTGACTCTCCCGCCGATTGATTGGGTTGAACGCCTCTTCTTGGATCTACCTCCGTTGGATATTGAATCGTGTCTCCATGTTGCACTGAATTGTGGCTCCGTTGTGATAGAGGGCGCCCTACTTGTTGATTACACTCCGACGATCAAGTCAGTAAGAGCTCACCGAAAATAGCAACTCTCAATTTAGTGTGCAAAAAATAGCCTCTCTTTACCAGGAGACTCACTCTTCTTTCATTTTCGCACATGCAACATGCAACCATTCTCCTTGGAGATAATACAATCTTAACCAAAAATATTCCTAGCATATTAATTTTTTACCTGTAACAGAAAAACTACCTGTCATGGTCACCAGTGATCTTCAGGTACCACCCGCAGTCCCCCTTCTATTACCTCCGCATAACCCTATTTTGATAGAATTACAACAACTAGCTCCGTGTAACAGATATGCAATGGGAAATATCTCATATATTCACAACAAACGTCTAAAATATAACAATATTATATTTACTACCCCCAAATATATCTAAAAGCAGGTGTACCTATAAATTACTATTGGGAACGACCCTAATGTGTGCCCTGGGCCTTTCCTGAAAGGGGCCATCTGCGCAGGTCAATCTAGGTTCATTGACCGAGCTGACCTCTCATACCTCAAAGAACCAAGCACACAAAAATAGTACCGAGAAACGAGTATTGGTCAATATAATAATAAAAAAGTTGTAGATGGTAGAATGATTGTAATGTATTGTGTAGTACATATAAAAATACAAATCACTAGGATTGATTATAACTAACTTTTTACTAGTCACTAGGATTTTGGAATTAAAAGTAAAAACGAAAAAGAGTAAGATTTTGATGATGATACAATTTTGATATGTGGAGGTTGTAATAATGTAATAAAAGATATATATTTTTATATATATAATTTAATAAATAATTATTTAAGAAAAAATTTAATTAAATTAGGTTATAATTTGATTTTTTTTAGGTTATTTAATTAGTTATAGGAAATTTACAAATTTTACTATTTATTAGTATGCGTCAACTTCACTGATGCAAAACTAATATTAGATTAATAGGATATTAGTATCGACTTGGTCGACGTAACATTAATATTATATCTTGTTTTGGCCATTTTTTCCTTACGCGTTTCATTTTCCCATTCCAACCCTAGAGCGTTGCGGCTCTCCTCCACTGCGTGCTCTACCATCATTTTCCACCTCCACAATGTGTCGCCTCCTCCTGGTCCACCACAACTTGTGTCGTCTTTCACGATCTTCTCAAACTAGGCTCTTCCTTCTCCTACGCGGACGTCTCGGGTCTTCCTCCTCTGTGTTCGTGACGACTTCTCTTCTGTTTCACGGTGGTCTGGGCTCCTTCGCTTCTTCCTCCTACCATCATTGTGTCTAGTGGTTGTTGTCTCCAATGGGGTTCTTCCCCAAATCATTTGTGTCGTACTCCTCCTCCCATCTTATCCTCACAAGTGTGCACCAACCAGTGAATGATTTTGCTTCTTCCCACAGTTTGTGCTCTGTTCGTTCATTTTTTCTTTTCATTTTCTTAATTTGAACACAATATTGTATCCAGTTACTAGGATTGAGTTTTGGGATTGAAAGATTGAACTTAAACATGTATCTTGGTGGAGCTGAATTCCATATTTGAACTTTGTTGAAGGTGAGTTTAATCTATTTATTTGGTATTTTCATTTTGTTGTTGACTTTTGAAATTTATGGTGGGAGTGGTCAAAGCATTATCTCTAATTGTTTATTTTAGTAGGATTTAGAATGAATATCTATGACTAACTGATTCAGTTATCCATTCAGTTGTTTTTACATTTGTCACTACCTTTTAATGTGTTCGCCAGTTGTTAGGGTTGACTCCCTTTTGGTGCCATTGGGCATGTTTTTATATGGGCCTAGTTATCTATTTTGGGCTTTAAATTAAGTAGGTCCAAAAAGACATGTTTAAGTGCTCGGGTCCTGGTACATAGCCTCCCACCCTCGAACCGAGAAGGACGAGGCGAAGAGGCTTACCTATGCCAGTTTTGAAAAGACATTTGGTTTTGAGGGTGGTTGGTTCAAAAATTTTGAAGTGTCACCTGATGGGACGGTTTCATCCCACTAATTATAGTACGTACTTGTGTTATGCCATCAACGGTTGGGAAACACTGTCGTTTTAACTTCCCCTTTGAAAAGATTAAAAACTTGTTTCTTCCTCATTTTACTTGTTACGCTTGCATAGAATTATCAAAGAAAAGAAAACTTTCTCTTGCCTTCAGAGTGCCACCTTGCTCCACTGCAAACCATCAAAAATCAGGTATGTTTCATCTTACATATCTCCTTTTGGGCAATGGCTTTGATTTCGTTTGGACAATGCTCTTCATTATGATTCAATTGGTTTGTTATATATATATATATATATATTATTTTTTTTTTTCTAAACTATGCTTCGTACTTTATTGTTGTGTATGTTTTAGTTGCTTTTAAAGATTGATTATGCCTCTACTTACCCTTAGGCCAAAAGAGAACTTCTAAACGAAACCTCTATTTATACCACTCGTTTAAAGATTAGAGAGTTAAGGGAGTTGGGGGGTTTAAGTAAAAAAGACGAAAACTTAGTGAAGGTAGTAGTATGTAGAGAGGACAGACCGGTGTGTTGTGATGAGACATCAGACCCTGATGGGCCTTTTTGTTTCTTTTATACCACCTTTTTCACCAAAGTCATGTTGTGTCATCCTCTCTCAGCTTTTGAAAAAGAGTTGTTGACCGAGCTTAACACGGCTACTGCCCAGCTGCATCCGAACAGTTGGGCATTAATCCGAGATTTTGTTATTTTGTGCACCCATCTCGGAATCTTGTCTATGGAAGTATTCTTTTATTTTATTTTTTAGTTTAAACACTCTGGTGTACAACTTTGGGCTTCTTTAAATGGTGTTCCTAGAAGAGGTCTACTCACTCTCTTCCAATCGTCTTACAAAAATTTTAAAGGCCGATTTATAAAAGTTCGTGCCTCGGTCAGTGACCCATCTTTGTTAGATGGTTTTCCCTTGTATTAGTCGCCCAACCCTTGCTTCTAGTGTGTTCGATGTCTCGAAAACTTGTCCCAAGGGAGCGGCGTATTTGCGAATTCCTGGAGAGCCTCAAATTTTTTTTTTGACACATAGATGCTTTTGACAAGAGAATACCTATTGGGTTCTCTCAAAGCTTACATTGGTATACACCCTTTCTAGCTTAAGCTTTTCAAAGATGTTTAGATTTTTAAGCTTTTTTGTTTGTTTTGTGGAGAACATGCTTTCCTCGATCAGTAAGACCGAGTTGGCCGAACGTGCGAGGTGGATGAGGGCGACCAAGGTTAATTTAGTAACGAATAAGAGTGCCCCAACTGGCGCCGTTCACGTTCATTCCAAGTAGAATGAACGTACTACTTCTGCGTTAGTTTTTAAGAGAAGGAGATCGGAACTACCAATTCCTTCAGAACACTCATACTCGAATGGCCGAGCTACTACCCAAAATGCTCTGACAATCCAAGAATGTGAAGTTGTTGGAAGCTCGAAAGGAAAGAGATGTGGGATCCGAGTTTTGACATCTCAGCCCATAATAGATTATGCTTCTTACTAGAAGATGATGTAGCAAGGCTAAAGATTTGTGATGAAGACCGACTCCGCCACGACGTTGAAAGTTTGCTCGGCCAAGCTATTGCGCTAGTGTCTTTGTTTAACATCGGGGTGGAAGAGCATAAGAGAACTAAAGGCAAGAAAACTCAACAGATTGCCCAACTTCAAAAGGAGAATGAGCACCTTCAAGCTCAGACCGTAGAGGTCAATCGCTTACGCTTGGAGTTGGTTACCAAGACTCAGGAAGGGCATGTTCTGACCAGAGAGAAAACCGATTTAGCTAATAAGGTTAATATGTTGGAGAAGAAAATGGGAGACCGGGAATAGGAGATGGCTCGTAAAGAGGCTGAACTCTAGAAGATGATTGACACACTAAAAGATTATGTGACCCAGTCATATGTCGTCGGCCGTCAGCTTTGAGGCCGCCATGGAATAAACAACCATTGTTCACCCCTTGGTGGCTTTTTCTGAGTTGAGCCCATCCAAAGTGGTGGTTGATGGGAAACTTATTGGGGAGTCTTAATTATTCTTACCAATTCCCAAATCTATGAACAATGTTTGACCCTTATATGTATATTTGACATTTCAATTCGGACAATGTTTATTGTTCAACATTTTTGTATATTTTTAAACTTATAACCTCCTTAGTTATGCCTTTTCATGTGTCAATGATTTTTCCTGGTGTACTACTAGAGTGCCCAGACAAAATAAGACAATAGGGATGTCTTTTAGCATTGAGTTTCCATTCTATGGTCAACCGAGTTGTTTGGTGTCTTCGAGTTGATTCGTCTTTCGTTGTTTTTCAATTTGATATGCAGATAGTGATGTTGCATAGTTGGTCCGACCTTAGGGTTCGTTCAAACCAATATGTGTAAACAATTTCGTCAAGTAAGTCTGACCCTCAGGGTTCGGCTAGAACGATGTGTTGAGAATAACGTTATCAAGGTATTCGAACTCAGGGTTCAACTAAAATAATAGTAGAAGACGACATCACCAAGTTAGTCTGACTTTAGGGTTCAGCTAAACGATGTGTAGAGAATAATGTTACCCGATTAGTCTGACCTTAGGGTTCGACTAAAACGATATGTAGAAGACAAGATCACCGAGTTAGTCCGACCTTAAGGTTCGGCTAAACGAGGTAAGAGGCTAACTGTGGATCTTTTGCTTGCTATTCACCGGATACATGCCCTGTTATGAGCATTAAATCGTTCTTTGCTAGAAAACAATGAGCTCCCAATTCCTTTGCCAACAACATTCCCGCTATTAGGGCCTCGTAATCAGCCTTGTTATTGTTTGCTTTAAATGCGAATTTGAGGGAATTCTCGGTTAGGATGCCATTCGATCGTTCTAGGATGATGCCGACTCTGCTCCCTTGCAAATTGGAGGACCCATCGACAGAGAGGATCCATAGGAAGTCGTTGGAATCACCTTTAGGGCCTCGTATTCAGCCTTGTTATTGGTTTTCTGGAATCAAACATAAAACAGTTTTTTATTGGTTGAACAAAATTTTCAATTGATTGATTCTTCATAACTTTTCACTCTACCTTCAATACTTGTGAAAATATTTCATAAACAATTCATCTCCCCTCTTGTTTAGCTCTCTAATTCTAACACTTTAGTGTTGCTTAGCTCAAAATTGCATTAGCGTACATTCTAAGGTATTTTGTACACAAGTGGCCCCTCTCTAAGCCATATATCCTCCCAGAACTTTATCCTATTTTTAGATTCTACTCTCCAAGCCACACTTTCCTCAAACTAGCTCTTTTCTTCTCCAGCTCTAGATAGATCATGTAGGTCTCTCCATCATCATGACTCCCCCTTTGTACTCTTTGTATAATTCAATTTCCTCCATGACCCATACTTTGACTCTACGATATTTTTAAATAATCCCTTGCTTTCTATTCCTAATTTCCATTTCCATTTTTCTACTAAGGCTACATTAAACAACATCCTTTAGGTGTTGGTTTTTTTGTGTTTTGATAGAGACACGTGTCTCTCTTGATTTCTTGCATACGGGTTGGAGTATCCCTTAAATGCTCCGATTAATATATTTATTCTTTTCTGATAAAAAAAACTTGATGTCTTTAATCTCCAATCCTTCCTTATCCATAGATTTACATATGTATGCCCATTTAACCCAGTTATCTTTTGTCCTAACATCCCCAACCCTATTAAATTTTCCTTTGTATTTTCTTGATCACTTCACAAATACAAGATGGTGTCGTAAAGAGAACATGTATTATATGGGTAGGGTTGTAAAGATAGATTTCACGAGACACACTTGATGTACAAAGGACAAGACCCTACCTTTCCATCTTGTTAATTTGTTCTTGCTTTTATTCTAGATGGATTGCCAGTATTGTTGTTTCCTTGGATTCCCCAACACTCATACCTAAATAGTTAAACAATTAGTGGCATTAACAACAATTCAAAAAAATTTAGAACCTCTTCAGTTCATCCTCCCCAATGTTAAACCTTCAATCATTTTTTTACAAAAGTTAACTATAATATTGAATGAAAGCTCAAAGCATCTAAGCATCTAAGTATGCTTTTAGCTACAAATATATTTTGAATTTTTAGTTTGCATAAAAACAATGTATCATTTGAAAACTAAAACATATTAACCTTTATATCTATGGTCCCCACCATAACTCATTCTAACATATATTTTTTAATTTCTTGTCTCACAACTCTAGCTAGATCTTTTGCCACTATCAGAAACAAGAAAAGGGCCAACAAGCCACTTTGTTGGTTTAAAATCCTAGGTTTGATTAACATTAACCAAAATAGATAGTGGATGACTCCATATATCATCTATTTCCTTTAGTGCAAAAACCTAGCCTCCAACATATAATAGAAAAACTCACATTTAACCAAATCATAGGTTTTTTCATCGTCCACTTTAACTAATAAACATTTCTTTCTTTTGCATCTCACCTCCTATACAAGCTTATTGAGAACTAAAACACTATCTAATAGTCCTCTACCTTTAATGAATGTAGATTTTGTAATATAAATTATGTTAGATTTCAATGTATTTGTATAATACTTTGACTATTATCTTATATATATAGTCCACTGTCTATATTTATTCCTTTAATCTTATTCCTGATTTTTCTTCGATTAATTGTTGAATGGAAATATCTAGTATTATAATCACCTTTTTCTAATCATTTGACCCTTGATTTTTGCTTCATTAACACTTCTGGCCTATAATTCACCACTCTAAGTTCATTCCATAAATTAACTACATTCCTTTATTTATTTCTTCTTTGTTGATTCCTCAATAATTTATCTACAATATATTTACTTAAACATATATGAACAACTAATTTAATTATTTTTTTTATTTCATTAATTAACATATTTGAATAGTTATAAATTAGTCATTTTTTTGTCAATAAAGAATAATGAATTCAAATTAGAGCATTTAAGGGATGTTCCAACCTTATTACAAAAATTGTTGGGTTATATGTCATTATAGCCCATATATCACCCTATAGGCATTAGTCCCACAAAAGTGACACGTTACTGCACTAATAAGATATTGTATAGCTTTAAACCTCCCAACAACTTTCTAATCTCTCCCTCTATCTCTATTATAGATTAAATACAACTATATAAAGAGAATATAAGTGAGGCGGGTATTATTTATCTTATAGCATAGTTGAACTAGTTCAGAGTTGTGTTGGCACAACTTTTGTCAAAATACTGGCCCTCACGAAAAAGATGTTAGATTACCAATAAAGAGTGGTGTTGCTTTTATAGTTTCCACCGTGATAAATTTCAGTAGCATGGATGATAGGGATGTTTGCATGTTTCTCTACTTAAGCTTCCTCCCTTGATTTAACAATTACATTTGGTCTTGCTCGTCACCATCTAGTTTTCTTTAACACAAATTCCTTCATTGTACTCTTCTTACTGTATATAAATTTAGCTTTCCTTGTTTTCATTTAGCTATATTTATTTCAGAATCCTTTTTCCATAGTACTTGCATAGAGAGCACTTCCACCACTACAAGAAAAACGTTGATTAGCTACCAAGGATTTGCGTTGGCCAAAAGATGGACGCAAATAGCGTCGGCCAAACCCACAATAAGTGGACACAAAAGAAGTAGCGTGGGTTAAGCCCACTCTAAACTGATGTTAATAAAAAATTTGATAAAAATAACACGTGTCGGCTTGTGCGACATAAGAAATTATATCTTTTTATATTTGTGTATAGTTAGCATCGACTTTATCATTGGCTTGGCTGACACAAAATTGATCTGATATTAGCGTCGGCTTGGCCGACGCAAAATTGATATTATATCCCGCACTTGCCATTTCCCCCTTGTGCATTTCATTTTCCCCAAATTCCCAACCCTGGCACCGCAGTTCTCCTCTGTGTACTTTGTCATCCACCACTGCCTTCGCAAGTTGCCTCATCTTGTTCTGTCGGAACCTGCGTTGTCCTACATGATTATCTCGGATTGAGCTTCTTCTTCATCTCAGTTCTTCCTCCTTCGTGTTTGCAATGGCTTATCTTCTCCTCTACGGTGGTCTTTGCTTCTCCTCCTCTTCCTCTCACCATTGTGTCTGATGGTTTTTGGCTCAAGTGAAGCTGAATTCTATATGTGAACTTGGTTGAAGGTGAGTTTATTGGATTTATTTGGTCTTTTTGTTTTCTTATTGGATTTTGAAATTTATGTTCGATTGGTAGCTTATTTGAACAAACATGAACTTATTAAATAACTCTTTGTTCAAATTTAATTTGCAATTACAATTTTATGCTTAATTTGAATTAAGTTCTCATTTAAAATTGATATTTGAATTGATATCTTAATGAATTTAGGAATCAAGTTGAGAATTCTTTAGCTTTCTATTCATGCTAGATTTTTTCCCTATCTGCTTATTTATGTGTTGGCGTAGCCGATGCAAAAGCTCATGCCATTGTGTCCCATTTTAAAGTCAACGCAAACACATTTTTCTTTCATGATTTAGCATCCGTTGGGTAGTCGACGCATAGCCAACATTTATGCGTCATTTTTCGTCTCTTAGCATCTGTTAATGGCTAACGTTAATTTACATTTTGTTGTAGTGTACCTTCGTGCAACATATGTCAAAATTCAAAGGTTCATACAGAGAATAAGATAGTTATCAACCTTTAGCAATACACTCCCTAAATGAATAACGCTAGTACCAACCAAATCACTCTCATCTCAATTTTGAACCATTTTAGTTAGAATACTGTATTTTAATACACCAGAGGCTACATAAAATAATATTACAATGCTTTTAAACATTGCATTATGCTAAGGCACAAATCTGAATATGAAAAAGGTAGTGCCTTCATGTTTATGTTTAAGTTATGATGAATCATTTTGTTGTGCGCACTATATTTCCTTTGCATCCATTTTCCTTGCCTAAATATGACCGAATTCCAATGATTCCATATGCCCCATAAAATTGCTATCCATAGACTTTTTCAAATTATGTTTTGTTTTTCATTTTGGTTCATTGGGTAAAAGTGTTGAAAATCATTCTAAAGCTTATTATTTTTCATTGAGCTAACCCCATCCACCTATGACATTTGTCCCATATTATTTTGCAGGTTGGGATCAAGTTGGAGGTTGTCTCATATTTTTCCTTACATGATGCACATAAACATATTATCCAGCTGCATCCCTCTTTGCACTAAATTAACCCTTGCTGGAATCTTGTCCAAAATCACTCTCCACCTAAAGCGAAGCGCACTAGGGAGAACCTTCCAGCTCCATAAGGACTTAAATAAACAATTACTTTTACCAAGGAAATTGCATAGCAACATGTCATAAGTAGACCTCACTGAATATATATGTATCGACCCGTCCTCGGGCGTTAGACCAAAGTCAAACACTTGGTAGGACCCATCAGGGGCGCAATGAGGTGAGAAAGGGAGTCGACCAGGCCTTGAGCGTTGACCAACCTCGGGTGTTGACCGGCCTCAGGCGTTGATTGGGTTCAGACCAAGAAGTGCTTGTTGTTGAACCAAGTGGTGTTCAAGCTTTGAAGAATCCAAATCCTTTGAAGGATGTTGAAGCCTCTGCTGTGCTTGGTGTTGCTGTGCTGGTTTAGCTTAGTTCTGGGGTAGTTTATATGTTATAATCCACCCTTTGATTAAATCTAAAGCATTAGCAATCTCAATCTTTGTGAAAGTAAAATGTTTTCAAACTAAGTTAAAACAACCGATTGTTTTGTCGAAACAACCGATTGTTTGTACTTAGGTGTTTTGA